>Ga0209181_10001037_pt1 | contig 49451 bp, 39 predicted proteins | sample MAT05_FD_187208 | JGI IMG/M metagenome (GOLD analysis project Ga0209181, IMG submission 187208) | Freshwater microbial communities from Lake Fryxell liftoff mats and glacier meltwater in Antarctica - MAT-05 (SPAdes) (version 2) | ecosystem: Environmental > Aquatic > Freshwater > Ice > Liftoff... | reverse complement strand
TTTGAAATGCCAAAAGGCGGTATCGAGCGTGCTGATCGCCCCCGCAAAGCCGATCAGCCATGCGCCGAGCAGGATGACAAACAGGCGGTGATCGCGCCGCCGCCCCAACCATGCCAGCCCCACCACCGCCGCGATCCCGCCCCCAAACGGCAGATACCCGCTTTCGATGCTGAAGCTCAGCAAGAATTCCGTCCACAGGCGGACAAAGTTCTCAAGCACGCGGACGACCGCCGCCCACCAGTCCAGCGGCACCGTCCCAAAAATCGATTTGGCGCTCCCCCCCGAGGCGATCAGCGAACCGGTGATCACGCCATTGACGACGGGTTGCGCTACCAGCACTGCGCCCATCAACAACACCGGCAGGATCAAATGTGCCCGCCCGCGCCCGCCCGCAAAGGCGATCCGGCGCATTCCAATCGGCACGGCACCCACCCGCCGGATGAGCAAGGCGACGAGAGCAGCCACCAGCACCAGCGCGCCTTCGGGACGCAGCAATGCCGACCCCGCCGCGCCGATCAAGATTAGGCGATCCGCGCCGCGCGCCACCCCCAGCCACGTCAGCAGTGCAAACGTGACCACGAGCATCGTCTCCATGCCGCTGAGGGCGTGCCACTGCAACGCGCCGTTGAGCGCAAAAGTCAGCGCTGCCAACAACGCTACCGTGTGCCGCCCGCCGAGCGCGCTCACCAAATGGTAAACCAGATTCGCAGACACCATCAGCGCGCCGATCCCGACGAGTACCGACCACCACGCCACATCAAGCGCTTGGGGCGCGATTAAAAAAGCGGGTGCCAACAGGTAGGGGTATAAAAAGCTAGTCGCGCCAGAGGTCGGCGCTTCGCCCGTGTTGTACTGATAGGGGTGTCCTTGCGCTATCGTCTCGGCATAACGCAAGTGGATATAGGCGTCGTCCAGCGGCAGCAAAAAACGCCCGCCCGTCAGCGACAACGCATTGACGATATAGATCAGCGCCACAACCAGCACGAGAGCGGCGATCCAGAACGCGACCCGCCGTGCTTGACGGCGTGCCTGTTGCGCCTGTGCGCGGAACGCCTCCGCCAGCAAGGATTCGGTCATGAGGGGGACGCTTTCAAGCCCGCCCCCCCCACGCACACCGCGATACACTAAGCGGTGCCATACCCATCCGCGAAAGTGTCGATCATCAACCGCACGTCATCGCCCAAGGGGTACAAAATTGGACAGGTCGTGCCATTGGCGACATATTCCTTTACTTTCGCACGCACTTCTTGGGGGGTGCCGCTGGCAGTGACCGCTTGCACGACATCATCAGGGACGAGGCGCATGGCTTCTTCAATTTGTTCTTCGGTGGCGGGCCAGGTCAGCACTTGGGCGATCTCGTCCAAAAGTTCTTGGCGCACGCCCGACGCTTTCATGATGTGCGGCTGTTGTCCCAAGTATTGCGTGACCAGTTTACGCGCCCCATCGAGCGCTTTCTTGCGGTCATGATCGACCGAGCAGACCACCAATTGCGGGCGGTCAATGTCGTCAAGGCGTCGCCCCGCCTTCTTCGCCCCGACCTCCAGTTGCGCCAAAGCCTCTTCGTTGTATTTGGGCGAGACTAGATAATTCAAGACCACGCCATCGGCAATTTCGCCCGTCAGCGCCATCATTTGCATTCCGGTCGCACCGATGTAGATCGGCACATTGCGCGCTTCCTTGCGCCCATGCACGACATCCAGTTCGACATCCGTCAGGTTGACGAACTCCCCATGAAACGTCACCCGTTTGCGCGCCAACAAATCACGCACCACCGTGACCGTCTCGCGCATCGCCAGCAGGGGTTTGCGGCGTTCAATACCCACCTTCGCCGCCAGCGGATCCCACCATGCGCCGATCCCGCAGATGATGCGGTCGGGGGCGAGGTCATCCAGCGTCAAAAAGGTCGAAGCGATCACGGCGGCGTTGCGCGTCCAATTGTTGATCACGCCGCTCCCAATTTTGATCTTGCTGGTGGTCGCCGCAAATGCCGCCATCGGCACAATGGCATCGCGCACGAGCCGGCTTTCGGCTTGCCACACCGCTTCAAAACCGCGTTGTTCTGCATATTGCACATAACGAATAGCGTCTTGCAACGAATGGGCATCTTGTAAATAAAGGGCAACTCTGTCTGCCATGATTTTCCCTTAAGTGGTGAACAGGTGGCGCACATGCCATCCCTAAGATCAAAATAGTATCAGTTCCACAAAATCTAACTGTTAAAGAACGCCCCGTTGCGCACTAAGAGACGCGCCTTCACGAACTACGGGGCGCGGTTTCGGCATCGACTTCGGGGTGCAAGGCGCGAAACGTTTCTAAATCGGCGGGCATGTCGATATCGAGTGCCACCCGATCCGATTCGTAAACCTTCACACGCGCCCCTGCCGCTTCCGAAAGCGCGATATGCCGTTTGAAGCTGCCGATCCCATACATATATTCGATCAGCCCCGCTGGACGTGTGAACAGCGCATTCGTCCCGTCTTGCACCGCATCGGGCGCAATCACGACGGTGTTATCGAACATGCCCAGATCGGCAATCGCGCCGACATCCTCGGACGTGATCAACGGCAAATCCGCTGGCAACACCATGACCGCGCTCCCGCGCCAGCCCAACACTACTTGTGTCGCCCGCGTGAGTGCGGTGTTCAATTCTGGGTGCCCACTTTCTTGTACCGTATGCGCGCCCAGTTCCCGCGCGATTGCCAACGCCCGCGTATCACGGCTGATCACCAGCGTGCCGGCAATTTGCGAAGCGCCTTTGACCGCCACCAACACGCGACGAAACATATACTCCGTCAGCCGCGCACGGGCATCGTTATCCAGCACATCGGACAGACGGCTCTTCGCGCGGCTCAGGGGCTTTACGGGAATAATCACCCATATACTCATCCACATTGGCGCATCGCTCCTGCTTGTCAAAACATCCGACCCGCACAAGTTATCACAGCGCCCTTCCTCCTTTCGTGATAAAAACATTTCGATCCCACCGACAAAACACCCGCTACCCTATGGCATCACCTGAACAGGCAGGGTGTCCCATGTCAACAGCCATTCCAACATCCGGCGCGCCAACACCGCCCGGCTGTCGTCATCATTCATAATCGTATCGCAGGATAAGGTATGTAAGGTGGATGATTTCTCTACCTCGGCAAAACGCAAGTCGGCATCCCGCTCATCATAGACAAAACCGTTAATCGCGTCTCCATAAAATGCCGCGACCGTCCGTGCCGAAACTTCATGCCCTAATTCCGCCATGATTTTGGCAGCGGGACCCTTCAACGCTTGCCCCGCGACAATCGGCGTTAAAGCGACGCGCGGCACGTCCGCCCGTTCGACCAGCAGATCGCGCAAGCCCGGCACCGCGAAGATCGGCGCGACGCTGAGCCATGGGTTGGAAGGACCCAAAAGGATCACATCCGCCGCCCGCAAGGCTGTTTCCACCTCCGGCGTGACATAGGCGTCATCCGCCCCGGCATAACGGATGGCACGCACCCTCGGTTGCCAACGATAGCGCACAAAATACTCTTGAAATTCGAGTTCTCCCTGCTCGATGGTATCGATCATCGTCGCGACGGGTTCATCCGTCATTGGCAAAATCCGATGAAGAATGCCCAAGCTTTTTGTCAAGCGCTCGGTGATGGTCGTCAAACGCTCGCCCGACCGTAACGCCAAAGATCGCAAGAGGTGGGTGGCGATATCTTGATCCCCCAATCCAAACCAGGGTTGTTCCCCATACCGGCGCAATGCCCCTAGCATGGCACGGGTATCATCCGCCACACCCCAACCATTCCGTTTATCAACCACCCCCGCTAGGGTGTACATTACGGTATCAAGATCGGGGCACACCCGCAAGCCATAATGCCAAAAATCATCACCGGTATTCACGATCACCGTCAGTTGAGAAGAGGGCAGGATTTGTGCCAAACCGTGCGCTAGTTTTGCGCCGCCCACGCCGCCCACCAACACCACAACTTGTTTATCAAAATGTTCCATATCGATCTGACTGCGCAGAATGCGCCCGCCTAACGCCATAAAACGCTCGATTCTAAGGGGCGGCGCTCTTTGTGACGCGCCTCAGCCGGATACCCGATGCTGATAATGCCTTGCGGTTGCCAATCTTCGGGCAGGTCAAGGGTAGCGCGGACCACCTGCGGACAAAATAAGGGCGCGCACATCCAGCACGCCCCCAAGCCCGCATCATAGGCGGCAAGCAACAAGTTTTGACCCGCCATCGCCGTGCTTTGGATCGCCATCACCAATTCCCGCTGTTGGCGCTCCGCATCGGCATAGGTATCCATATCCGCCATCGTCAAACACAATACGATCAAGACTGGGGCACCCGTCAGGCGGGCGTAAGAGCGCGCTGTATCTTTGGCGATCCCATCTTCGGGCGCGCCGTCCGCTTCCAAATCCAGTCGCAACTGAGCGCCCATCGCCCGCGCCAGTCGTTCCTTGGTTGCGGCGTCCACAACCACCACAAAACGCCATGGCTGGCGATTATGCGCCGATGCCGCCCATGTCGCCGCGCTCAGCAAGCGCTCAATCAACGCGCGCTCGACAGGGGTATCGGTATAACGCCGGATCGACCGACGATTCAAGAGGACATCCCATAAAATGCTCTGTCCTACGTTCACATCAGGCTGCACGAAGGTTCTCAATCCATTCTAACGGTACAAACTTGTTTCCGGCGGTCGGTTGATGGCACCGGCGTCGGTGTCCTCATAGGCATAGCGCAAGCCGCGCATGAGGACGACGGGCAAGCCTTCGGCACCCTCGCCCGTCAATAAACCGGCGGCTCCGGCGATCATGTCGGCATAGCCCTGCACGCTCACGCGCAGCACCCGCCCGAACATATCCTTTTCGCCGCGCAGGTCGATCAACCCCGGCACCCCCGCCACACCAATCGCCACGCCAACATTGCCAAAGCGGAACGGTCGCCCGTGCGAATCGCTGATCACGATGCCCACTACCGCCCCCGTCGCGATTTCCAACCCATCCCGGATCGCCCGTGCCGACGCATCGGGGTCACGCGGCAGCAGCAGTACGGTGTCGTCACCGCCATCGACATTCGACTGATCGATGCCGGCATTGGCGGACACAAAGCCCAAGCGATGCCGCGTCACCATGATGTTGGTGGTCACGCGCGAGACTTCGACGCTTTCGCGGAGTGCCAGTTCCACAACGCGCGCATCTTTGCCCGTTTGCGCGGCGAGTTCTTCGGCACGGTGCGAGGGCGTCACCTCCGCCAAACGCACGAATTGCCCTTCGGATTTGGAAACGATCTTTGAGGTGACGACCAACACATCCCCATCCGCGAGACGCTGATCGTCACGATCCAGCGAAGCAACGATCACACGCACGAGATCATCCCCCGGCTGAATCACGGGGATACCAGACAGCGCCGTCAGATTTAAGGCAGTTTCTGCCATCTCAGACAATCCCGGTAATACGAATCCCCGACCCTTTGACGCCATATTTCTTGTTGATATACAGCAACACCGGCGTCAACGACTCGGCAGCGACGGCATTCGCCAGCGGACCGGCATCAATACCGCGCATTCCAGCGGCTTCCACCAAACGAATGACATCAGCTTTGGCGTCGGCATCATCGCTGCACACCAACACATCACAATCGACCTCTTGGTCGGGATTTTTGAGCTTTTCCGCGCTCACATTTTGGAACGCCGACACCAAGCGCACAGAGTCCCCCAACAGCGCCTTTGCCTCCAACGCTGCCGCGTGACCTTCGGGCACATGCACGGTGCGTACCGCTGGCGGTTGCAATGGCACCGTCACATCGATCACGATTTTGCCGCGAATTTGGTCGAGAACACTTTCCAGCGTTGACCGTTGGGCAGTATAGGGCACGCTGATCACTACCAGCTCCGCCTGTGCCGCCGCTTCGGGATTGCCCATCCCCACCAGATAATCCCCGCCCAGTTCGGCATTCATTTCGGCAGCTTTGGCAACCGCTTTTTCGGCATCGCGCGACCCAATAATCACCCGATAGCCATTGATCGCCCAACGCATCGCCAAACCGCTACCCTCTTTGCCTGTACCACCCAGCACGGCAACCGTCAATAAAAGCGGCAAGTCTCTCTCCTGTGTCATGAGTCTTTTCCTGAGATAAGGGCGTAACGTGCCCACACCGACGGCGCGATTTCTCGGGCTGCGTCAGCGATAGCGCGTTCATCCAGAGTCAATAAAGTGCGGTCTTGCATCAATATTCTACCACCCGCGATGGTTGTCGTGACCGCCGAAGCATCCAAGCCAAACAAAATATGCCATGCCAAGTTTCCGGGTGTCAGCGGGGTATAGGGATGGTAATCGACGAAAATCACATCCGCCCGCGCCCCGACCTCCAAAATGCCAAAGGTGCCGCCGAACACCTGCGCGGCAAGCTGGTGATTGCGCGCCGCCGCCGCCGCAACATCGGCACCATTGGCACGGCGCGGGTCGCGGTGGATCACCTTATGCAAGAAATAGGCGGCTTTCCATTCTTCCCACATACTGCCAAAAAAGCCGTCCGTGCCCAAACACAGCTTCATGTCGCGCGCCGCCAGCGTGTCAAACGCCAGCGCGCCCACAGCATTATTCATATTAGAACGCGCTTGATGCGTAATCCATACGCCCGATTCTTGCAGAAGTGCCATTTCGTCGGCATCAATATGAACACAGTGCGCAGTGATCGTGCGGTCGCTCAAAATGCCATGCGCCTTCAAGCGCGGCACCACACGCACCCCATACTTGCTGAGGCTGTCTTCTTGATCAGCTTCATGCTCGGCAACATGGATATGAAAACCCGTATGGGCGGGTACCGCATCGACACAGGCGCGCAACGTGGTATCGCTTAAAGTCATGCTGGCGTGCAAGCCAAACAAGCCGCGCACATTGGAATCGGCAGCCGATGCTTTGATAAAGCGAACATTTTCGGCGATTCCAGCTTGGGTGCGTTCTTCGCCATCACGGTCGCTCACCTCATAACACAATGCCGCTCGCATTCCCGCCGTCTTGACCGCTTCCGCGATAATATCTAAACTGCCGTCAATCGCATTGGGGCTGGCGTGATGGTCAAACAAGGTCGTGGTGCCACTCTTGATGGCATCAATAATTGTGACCAAGGCGCTATAACGCACAGCTTCCGGATCGAGCGCCTTATCAAGGTTCCACCACAAGCGCCGCAGAATTGCCGGGAAGTCGGCAGGCGCGTCACCGGGGATTGCCATGCCACGCGCATAGGCACCATAAAAATGGGTGTGCGCGTTGACATTGCCCGGCATAACAAATTGCCCGCGCGCATCCAGTTGCGCCACATCGGGATAGCGCGCGATCAAATCACGAGTCGTGCCGATGGCTTGAATCAGCCCGTTGAGGATGAGCAACGCCCCATCAGGAATGATGCCAGCGTCGGTATAGGTGATCAGTTGTGCATTGGTGATGAGCATAGCGACTCACCTTTAATAAAAGAGGGGGATGCTTAAGGTCAAAGGTCCTTGCGTTTGACTGATACGTTCACGAATAACGCGCAGGGCGTCCTCTTCTTGTCGGCGCTGGCGTTCCTTGTTTTTTTCACTCGACGAGTCCATTTCCATCAGCGTGACCATCAAGGTCTGCCCATCATGGCACCGTAAGCGCATCATCGGCAATAAAGGATCGGCGCGGCGTTGTGCCTCCCATGTCCGTTCCGAAGCGATGCCTTCACGCAGCAAGCGCATTTGCAGACGTTCCACAAAATCATCACTGCGGCTGTACAAGTCAGCGATTGTTTTAGCCACAAAAAATCGATCCCACGTCGTATAAATAAAGGCAATCGTGCGTTTGGTATTGTTCACAATCGGCGGCATTTTTTCGCTAAAACCGCCCAGCGCGACCCGATAATATTGCTCATCGGCGCGGGGGTTATCGGCTTCATCAGGCAATAAATCGCGGCGACGCACCAATTCCACGCCTGTTTTGACGGCATAATAGGGGATCGAACCGTTCAATTCTCCAAATTTACTGCTTAAGAAAAACGCTAGGCAATCCACTTTATCCACAGTCAAATCGTACTTAAAGCGGCTCAGTGGGATACGATACCAATGTCCATCACGCGCCGCCGTCAAGTCACGCAGGCGGTTGATCACCCCCACCAAGAACACATCATCAGGCAACATGACGACCTCATTTTTCAACACAACCGACTCAATATCATGAAAACAAGGGGCAGTCTAAAGTTGTCTAGTGGGAAATAGGGACGACCCGTCTTGGATCACCCCCTCCCCTGTCTGCCCTGTTGACGAGCGCTTACCCGTTGCGAGCTGCCACCAAACGGGCATCGATTTCGCTCACGCGGTTTTGATGCCCAATCCACCATTCGGGATCACGCTGGGCGTCTAGTTCTTCGACCGTCTTGCCCTGCTGCTCCACCCACGTATAATACTTCAGGTTGTGCCAGCGTTCGCGCGCTTCCGCCGTGCCGTCCATCGTCCAATCGGTCGTCGCGGCATGGAAAATACCTTCGATCCGCCCCACTGCCGAAGCCTCATCCAGCGCCCCATACTGCGCGCGTAACGCATCCATGACCGAATAATAACGGTCTAGGCTGTCCGCAGCCGCAGTGACGACGACTTCACCCTTGCCTAATTGATAATGTTTTGCGGTCTTGATCGCGCCGAGCATATTGCAAATGCCGCTGATCCCAAACAGATCGCTCAATTTTTCCACGACCGCTGGGTCGGCACCATACCGTTTGACCAGCGCATCGCGTCCAGCTTGTTCGCTAAGCAGTTGCACGCCCTTCTTGCACGCCAGATCATCAATACACATCAAGGCGTCTACGTTCCATGTGTTGTGAATCCAAGTCACATGCTTATCGCCAATGCCTTGAATATCATGGGCACCATAGCCATTGTTGTACAATGTCGGGCACTGGATCGGCTCCAGCGCGACATTGCGCGCATCGGGGAATACCTGCTTTATGCGATCCGCAGCGGCATTAGTGCCCCCACTGCCCATCGCCCACACAAAGCCCGCGATCTTGCCATTGCCGATGCCCCGCTGTGCCAGCACGTCCGCCAGTTCGCAAATCGTGTTGCCAGTCACATAGTAGTGAAAGCGATAATTGCCCATCTCGCTAAACTGATTCAGAATGCGGATATTGGGGTCACTCTTGCGGAGGCGATGAGTCTCGTCATAAATTTCTTTGACATTGCTCTCGCTGCCCACCGTCTTGATCACCTTCGCGCCATAACTTTCGATGCGCTCAAAGCGTTCGCGACTCATGCCTTCGGGCAAGACCACATAACTGTTACAGCCCATGCGTCCACCGACCCATGCCCCCCCAATGCCATAATTGCCCGTCGAGGGCCATACCAGCGTGTTGACCGCCGGATCGACCTCGCCAAACAATTCTTTTTCCAGCAGGACAGAATACGCCGCCCCGACTTTGTGGCTGCCCGACGGGAATTTCTTGCCGTACAACACCACAATTTCGGCATCCACCCCAGTCAATTCGTGGGGCAGCACGACATGATAAATTTCGTTGTGTTCATCGCGCCAGGTAATATTGAAAAGGTTTATCGGGTCAAGCGGATCTGTCGCTTTTGCAGCTAACGCCCGCGCCCGAATATCTGCTTGAATCGTGATCGGATGCAGCATTTCCGAAAATGTAGGACCAGTGATCAAAGGTATATCTCCATGTGTTCAAAAACAAATAACGCAAGCGTGCCATTACATTCAGTTGAGGTATTCCCCTCGTCAAAACAGGGTCGCTTAAGCCCTCAACAATATTATCCCCATTTTGTAAACGTGTTTATTTCAAATCACGCGCTTGTTTTGCCCTATTCCTAACCCCCTAAACCCTGATCCCTATTCTGAATTCAAGTCAAGCGTTTGCTCTAGGGCGCGCATCTCACTGAACACTTCATCACGTTGCCGCGCTAGTTCGCGATAGTGGACCAGTTCCGACTGCGGCATTTTCTCGGAGCTACCGCCATAGGTCATAATCAGCGCGTCGATTTGCTCGTCAAGCGCCTCATATTGCAGCACGATCTCGCGATAGTGTACTACTTGTTTTTGCACATCCTCTTCAGGCTGATCATCACGCTTCATTGGGACACTCTCCTTTCCAAGATCAAACAATACTCCCCTTATCACGGCAATGGAGCATCGGCGTGCTTGCTCAATCCATCAAGGGGGAGTGAACAATGGGCGCGTCCATCCGTACCGCCTCACGGCGGGTCACGGGGGTGGGGGCGGCGTCAGATTCTTGCCCGGTCACTGTCATGACAATATAAAGCGGTCGATCACGCGCTTCGTCATAAGTGCGTGCGACATATTGACCTAGTATAAACAAGAAAAACAATTGAAACGAACTGAGCAGCAGCAAAAGAATGATCGTCGTGGCTTGCCCGCCGAAAAACTCCATACCAATGGCGATGCGCAACAGCGCGATCACCGGAATCGTCAGCAATGCCAGCACGCCTAAAATCAAACTGACATAGATCATCACCTGAAGTGGGTAGAACGAAAAACCCGTCACCGCGTCCCAAGCAAAACGAATCATCTTGCGTAGCGGGTATTTGGTCTCGCCTGCATTCCGCGCCTTGCGCACATACTTGACGCCCGTCTGCTTAAAGCCCACCCAACTCGTCATCCCCCGGATGAAGCGATTGTGTTCACGCATAGACTTTAGGACATCCACCACTTTACGATCCATCAAGCGAAAATCCCCCGTGTCCAGCGGAATTTTCACATCGGTGATGCGATAAATGATGCGATAAAAGAGGCGTGCCGTAAAAATCTTGAACCACGACTCGCCCTCCCGCTGATCGCGAATGGCGTAGACCACTTGATACCCTGCCCGCCAATTGGCGATCATGTCGGGGATGATTTCTGGCGGGTCTTGCAAATCAGCATCGATCAGGATCACCGCATCGCCACGCGCATAATCGATCCCCGCCGTCACTGCAATTTGGTGTCCAAAATTCCGCGCGAAGTGGATCACTTTGACGTGCGGATCGCGCGTGGCGATCTCGTCCATCATCTCCGGTGAACGATCCACGCTCCCATCATTGACCATGATCAGTTCCCACGACTCGCCCACACCCGTCATGACTTGGCTGATGCGTTCGTGCAGCAAGGTGATATTGCCCTCCTCATTATAGATGGGGGCGACAATAGTGAACGTAGGACGTGATTGAGACATCTCATTTTCCATATTAGGCGAAAAAGACGATCATATCGATGATTTAGTGCAGAAAACTGAGAAACCGCGCACCTCATCAAAGTCAGCTTGATAACAACATGTTTCGCACGACTTCTGCATCCACAGGGACGCGCATCCCCGCGCTTACCCCACTAACGGCTTGTTGAGCGCGGCGCACATCTTTTAGCCCGTTGCCCGTCAACAAAAACAAGACTCGCTCACTGGCTTGTAAGTATCCATATTCTACAGCACGGTGCGCCCCAGCGTAAACCGCCGCACATGCCGGTTCGACAAATACCCCAGTATGACGCGCCAAAGCGGGGATGCCTGTTAGGATTGCCTCATCCGACACCGCGACCAGCGCCCCACCCGTTTCGCGCACTGCCCGCAGCGCCTTTGCACGGTCACGCGGCAACCCAGCACTGATGCTATCCGCGATGGTCTCGGCAGGTTGCGGCACCATGTCAGCGGCATTCAGCCCTTGCTCCCACGCATCCACCAAAGCCCGACTGCCTGCTGCTTGTACACCGATCAGGCGGGGAATGCGCGAAATCCAGCCCAAACGATGTAGATCGACAAAGCCCTTGTGTACCCCCGCTAAGATGTTGCCATCCCCCACACTGACGACCACCGCATCGGGCACATCCCAGCCTAAGTCCTCAGCAATCTCGTAGCTGACGGTCTTCTTGCCCTCCACCGTATAGGGATTCATGCCCGTGTTACGGCAATACCACCCCTCAGACTCGCACAATGCCACACACAGATCAAACGCTTGATCGTAGGTGCCTTCGACCAACAACACCCGCGCGCCATAGACCAACAGTTGCGCGATTTTCGCCTCTGGCGCGGCAACCGGCACCAAAATCACCACCGACTGCCCGACAGACGCGGCGATCCCCGCCAATGCCGCCGCCGCATTGCCGGTGCTGGCGGTGGAAACCGTCGCAAATCCCAATGCTTGTGCCCGCGCCACAACGAGCGCGCTGGCGCGGTCTTTGAGCGATCCCGTCGGATTTGCGCCATCATCTTTCACCCACGCCTGTCGTAGACCCAGATCAGCGGCGAGACGGGGGGCGTCATACAGCGGGGTCGTGCCTACCCGTAACGGCGACACCGCTGCCCCTTCTGGCAACGGCAGCAAGTCCCGGTAACGCCACATCGACTGGGCACGACTGGCAGTCAAGGCATCGCGATCCAGCCGCGCCGTCAAGTCGGCATAATCAAACAGGACATCTAGCGTCCCGACTGCACCGCACAGCGGGCACGTATATTCAACCGCATCAGGACGATACTCCCGCCCACACAACGAGCACTTCAATAAAGCCACATCCGCCATAATCGTCCTCTACCCCGGTACCACCCGCGTCCCCGTCTCGCCCCGCAGCGCCCGTGCCAGATTTGCGGGATCGGTGATGATCGCCATCGGTCCCCCCATCTGCACAAATTCCACCGCCGCTTCGATCTTCGGCAACATACTGCCGGGCGCAAAATGCCCCTCGGCGATGTATTGCCGCGCCTCCGCCAATGTCATTTGATCCAGCGTGCGCTGCGTCGGCTTTTTGAAATCAAGCGCACATTTTTCAACCCCAGTCGAGATCACCAACAAATCCGCCCGTAATTCTTGTGCCAATAAACTACTGGCGCGATCTTTATCGATGACGGCAAAGGTGCCCCGCAATTCCCCCTGTTCGTTGCGGATCACCGGCACCCCACCGCCACCCACCGCGATCACAATATAATCGTTCATCACCAATGCCCGAATCGCGTTAATTTCATGGATCGCTTGTGGCTTGGGCGACGCAACGATCCGCCGCCACCCGCGTCCGGCATCCTCCATCACCTGCCAGCCATCCGCTTCATACAACCGCGCGTCGGCTTCCGTCATAAAGCTGCCAATCGGTTTGGTCGGATGAGCAAATGCCGGATCGTCGGCATCGACCCGCACTTGGGTGACTACCGTCAAAATCGTGCGATTAATCCCGCGCCGGCGGAGGGCGTTATCGAGCGACTGCTGAATCATATAGCCGATACTGCCCTGCGTATCCGCCACAATTAAATCCAGCGGCACCGTATGTACCTGATCCGCCGCCAGTTCCGAACGCCGCAAGATATACCCCACTTGCGGACCATTGCCATGCGTGACGATCACACTCCACCCCTCGGCGATCATGGCAGCGATGTGTTCACAAGTCACGCGCACTGCCTCCCATTGATTGATCACTTCGGGATGCTTGGGGTCTTCGATCAACGAATTGCCACCAATCGCAACTGTAGCGAGTTTACCAACCATGTGCTGGACTCCTTAAAAATAGCTATCACCCCCAAAAATTCAGGGAGGGCACAACCGCCTTACAGCGTGACCGAATCACCATCGACCGCGTGCGGATCTGCCCACATCGCCTCAAATTGCCGCCACCAATACGAAAACCAATAATCCGACTCACGTTTATAAATCGTAATGCTCATACGCTTATCGGTCGATTCGTTGTGGAAGCCATAAAATTCCACAATGATATAGCCGCTGTTCCGATGGGGATCGACCGCCACCAAGCTGAAGCCGGGGCTGTAATCGAGAAGTTTATAGGCAAATTTCCCGCGCGTTTTCCAGTCTTTGACATGACGCAACCGCCGAATGGTGTTGGGGATTTCGTCCGTCAGGCTTTGCACCATCCGCTCGGTGGATTGATCGAGCTGACGTACCAAGATCTTGACCGCTGCGTCTTCATGCGGGTTTTGCAAGATCACATGCAACACCCCTGATTTTTTATCAAGGATTTCATCGTGCAACACATCCATATGATCGGCATTGAGGACATTCGCCGCCGATGCCGCATAAATATAAAGCTGTTCCACCCCTTTCAAGCGATCCCGAAAAGGGATGCGCAGTTCGGCGCGCGTCCCTAAAAATTCATCCAGCGAACCGTCGTGCCGGCGGTCGGCACGCAAGTTGATCACCAGCAGCCCCAGTGACGCGAGGATGATCCCATTTTGCGCCTCGTTGGAGACCGCATCGGGGATCACTGACAACATGGCGAGGATCAGCGCCAAGGTCGCCACCACATAAACATCAAGATTACGGCGCGCGCGGAGATCAGTAAAAACACTCTGCAAAAATGAACGCATGGGGCAATCCTATTCACTCGCATCAGTCGGCAATAAGCGCTTCATTATGGGATTTACGGGATTTGAATTGAGCGGATGAGTCCATGCCAGTGGCATCAACCCATCCGCCCATCCGAATCAAGCGGTTTTTGTGACAGGCAGTGTGCCTGTCTAACGCATGGTCAGTGCCATTGCTGCTTTCTGAACATGCAAACGATTTTCCGCCTCGTCATACACGATACTTTGCGCCCCATCGATCACTTCGTCTGTGACTTCAATGTTGCGGTCAGCGGGCAGACAGTGCATATAAACGGCATGTTCTTTGGCGAGCGCCATCCGCCGCGAGTCCGTGATCCAATCCGTGTATTTACGCCCGATCACTGCGGACTCATTTTTGTCTTCGGTCGTCATCCAACAGCCCCACGACTTGGCATAAATGATATCCGCATCTTTGAAGCCCTCATCAAATTGATCAAGCTGTTCAAACGATCCCCCGCTGCGTTTGGCGTTTTCGCGAGCCTGTTCGACGATCTCCGGCATAAGACCAAATTCCGGCGGGGCAGTCAAACGCACATTCATCCCATAGCGCGCCATCAACAGAATCAAGCTTTGCGGTACGCTCAACGGCTTCTGATAGCTGCTGGCATAGGCATAGCTGACGTTGATCGTCTTGCCACGCAGATCGCGCCCGAACTTCTCTTGAATCGTCATCAAATCGGCGAGAATCTGGAAGGGATGATAGACATCATCCTGCATATTCAACACCGGCACGCGGCTGGCGGCAGCCACTTCGCGAATATATTTGTTGCCGTAGTTCCAATCACATTGGCGAATCGCGATCCCGTCCGTGTAGCGCCCGATGATTTCGCCGATCTCTTTGGCGGTATCCCCGTGACTAATTTGGGTGGTCTCGCTATCGATAAACATCGCGTGCCCGCCCAGTTGTGCCATCCCTGCTTCAAAGCTGGCGCGGGTGCGGGTGCTGGTGAAGAAAAACAACATCGCCAATACTTTGTCGCGCAGCAAAGCGTGCGACTCGCCCATTGCCCGCTTGCGCTTCAAATCCCACGCGACTTCCAGCAAGGTATCAATTTCGTCGCGAGTCCATTCTTGCGTTGTGATGAGGTCGCGCCCACGAAGATCTGTTTGCATGATGAGATTTCCTTCAACATCGTCTTGATAGCGAAATAAAATAGTGCGCTTGCCCAACAATTATAACGGTGAACCCATCCACAGATTGCCGTTACGATCCCGTTTCGATCCGTTCGGCGAAGATTTCGACGGTCAGCGGGATGCGATTCTCGTGTTTCAAGCGGATGCGGAAGGAATCGCCCTCCACAACATCGGTCGGCGTTGCCAACCACACCGAATTTGCCCACGAATTGGCGCGTATTTCGGCAAATGGATTGGTAGTAATGCTCACGCCGGGGGCGATCTCCAAATCAAAATAGCCCAACATGCCGTTGACATGCCCGCTCTTTGTACAATGGGCAACGGTTTCAAGCTCATAGGTCAGCGCCTCGATCTGATCTAAGCGCACATCCGCGACTAAAACCGCCTCACTGAGCAACTGCCAATCCGGCAATTGCGGCGGATAGACCTCAAGAAACGGTCGCCCACTCCATTGATTGTCATACAAAGGCGCAAAATCCAACCCGTAACGAGTTTGCCAATCTTCAGTATCGGCGGGGCGCACCGAGCGATTGGCGAGCATATATTCTGGCATATTGACCAACCATATATACATCCGCGCGTGCGTTGGTAGGACACGCCCCCCCGGTTTCAAGAACCGACGGACGCCATCACGGGTGGCTTGCAAAGCATTTTCGGTAAAGACATCATTGCTCAAAATTTCGCTGACCAACACATCCGCTTTTTCGGGCACATCCAGCCGCAGCGACCACCCTTCGATCAGCGTGGTGCGATCTGCAAAATCATTGGCGGCGAAAATCTCGCGGGTAGTCTTCGCCATTAGCCCCGCCTCAATCGCGTAAACATGACGCGCCCCCGCTTGCAATGCCCCCATCGCCAAGATGCCATTGCCCGTGCCAATATCGACCACCACGTCATCGGGTTGAACCACCTGTCGCAGCGCCTCCAAATAGGCTTCAGTACGCACGACATCGCGCAGCAAATTGATATGCAGTTTGATCTCTTGATTGGTCGGCGCAGACTCAATCGCTTGACGAGCGCGGCGGGGGGCATCACTCACCAACGCGCCCTCATCCAATAATCGGACGATCTCCGCCGTGATCATCATCCATTGATGGATGCCGGTCGTCGTCGCCTGAAGTTTTTTTGTCCCTTCGCCAAAGGTAAGTGGAGCACGAAAGGTATTCAACACCGCAAAAGTAAAATCAGCCATTGGCAGAGTCGTGCCACCTACACTGATGACAAACTGTGCGCCTTCGACCCGCATTTGCAAATCATCCGCTGGACGGATGATCATATTGACATCCATTGCCATAGTTTTACCTCACCAAGCTGGGCAGCAGGGCATACCACTCGGTGGCGCGCACGACATCCGCCAGAATAACTTGATCGATCACCGTGTGTGCGTGTATCTCATCGCCCGGACCAAAGCCAATGGAGGGGATGCCCGCCTTGCCCATCCAATAAATACCATTGGTGGAAAAATCCCACTTGCCCGTCGTCATCGATCCCCACAACTGCTCACCCGCCTTGATGCCAGCTTGGACAAAGAAATGATCCTCATCCAACGCCCACGCCGGGAAGATTTTATCGACTGGGAACACAAAACCGGTGTAACTCGGATCATTGTAATACAGGATCGACGCCTGAATATCATGGCGATCCCCAATAATCTTGCGGATACGTTCCAGTTCTGCCAGCGGTTCCTCCCCAAAAGTCACGCGACGGTCGATATAAATGAGCGCCTCATCCGGCACCGCGTTGATGCTTGGCGTTTTGACGTGCATATCGGTGACGGTGATGCGTCCATGTCCTAAGAACGGGTGGTCGCCCAATTCCGGTTCCAGTTTGCTGATGGCGTCGATGATGGGCAGCAGTTTGTAAATGGCGTTGTCACCCAAGAAGTTGCTGGCGGCATGAGCGCTCTTGCCTTTGGCGACGACTTGCATCTCGACCCGCCCTTTGTGCCCACGATACACCTTCATGCGGGTGGGTTCGCCGATCACCACCAAGTCGGGGCGCAACCCATCGGCTTCGACCAAGGCGTGTGGGGCGATGCCGTCGCACCATTCTTCCATGTTGCCAAAGTAGTAACCGGTGACACCCTCCAATAGCCCAAAATCGCGCGCCGCCGCCAGCCCATAAATCATGCCGGGCGTGCTGCCTTTTTCGTCACATGCCCCGCGCGCGAAAAAGACGCCATCCTCGACCTTGCCTTGAAACGGATCCCAATCCCATTCATCGGGGTCGCCAATGCCAACGGTGTCAAGATGGCTGTCATATAACAATTTCTTTTCGCCATCGCCAATTTTACCGACAATGTTGCCCATTTTATCGAACCACACATCATCAAAACCAAGTGCCCGCATTTCCGCTTCGGCACGTTCGCAAACGGTGCGAATCTTGCTATCCATGCTGGGGATGGCGCACAGGTCTTTGAGGAATTGCACAATCTGATCGCTTTGGGCATTCACCTGCGCCCGCACCTGTTCCACTACTGCTTGGTCAACCATCAATAAAACCACCTTTGTGAGCTATCAAAGTTAGGACTCAATGAATGCAAAATCGATAAACGGGTCGCGGCTATCCTTAGAAATGCCGCTCTCAAGGACGACAATGCGAAAATCAGCTTTCTTGATGCGGTCTAGCCGTTCGCTAGGGGTCAAATTCTCCCAACGCGAAAAAATCGCGTGGTAGGACCAATCGGAACGAATCTGCACATCGCGGGGAGCCGTACCCGCATATTGCAGGATGCGCAATACCTCGCCGATTTCGAGCGCCTTATACTGCGCGGCAGCATTGGCTGAACCACCAGTGGCGATTGATCCACTCGCGGTGGATGTCGCATTGGCGGCTGTTGGCGGCTTGGGGGGGGGTGGCGCATCTGGACGCACCGAGGAGGACGCCGACCAACGCCCGCCCGCGTTGGGGTCTGGTTTTTGAGGCGAAGCCATCGGCGGGGGTGCCGGACGTGAAGGCGCGGTCGGCTGTGTCTTCAAGACTTCTGCCATTTCCATAGCGGCGCGATAGTAGCCGTCTGCCAGCCCGCGATTGTACGATGCCGTTTCCGCGTCGGCAGTTTCAGCTTTCGCATCGCGGGCGAGATCACGCGCTTTAAGTGCCCAGCGATTCGCCAACGCGCGTAAGGTATTGATAATTTCGTCGGACATGATCGTTCTATTCCTTTTTCTTGCTCGCCTAACGAGGCGGCTATCGAAATAATACCCCCTAAAGCCGGCGCGCCAACGGCTCAGACAACGGTATCTATCACTGCGGCTGTGGGCAACCGTCGTAGCCGCGATTACACAAACAAATCGACCAGTTCAAAACGTTCGACATCCACCAATCCAATATCAGTGAGCTTTAACGAGGGGATCACCTCCAACGCCATAAAGCTCATCGCCATGTAGGGATCATTCATCAGGCTGCCCATCGCCCGTGCCGCCACCAATAAAGCATCATATTCACGCCGCACCACATCCAACGGTTGTTCGCTCATCAACCCGGCAACCGGCAACGCCAAAGTCGCCACCACCTGCCCCATGTCCACCGCTGCCAAACCGCCGCCCATTTCGATGACCGCCGTTACTGCTTGGCGCATACTCTCATCATCCGCGCCGATGACGACAATATTGTGATGATCATGCGCGACCGATCCGGCAATCGCCCCCCGCTTCAAGCCAAAACCCTTGATAAAACCCTTGCCGATCCCGCCCGACGCCCGATGTCGTTCGATGACGGCAATTTTCAAAATATCCCGCGCCGGATCCGCAACCACTTGCGCCTTCACAATGAGGGCATCCTCGATCAGGTGTCCGGTCACGACCTGCTGATCGCTCCCTCCAATCACACGAATACGTTCGCCACGCGCTGCGATGGTGAAGTCGAGCGGGTGCGGCGCGACATTCATTGAGGCACGCACATCCAATGCCCGCATAGGTGGTTTTTCATGCAGCACCACCCCATCTTGTGCGATTTGCTGTCCCGCCCGATACACTTGTTCCGCGCGCAAATTATGCAAATCCGAAAACACCACCATATCCGCACGGCGACCGGGGGCAATGGCACCCAAATCGTGCAGACGGAAGTAATTCGCGGTGTTGATCGTCGCCATACGGATCGCTGTCATCGGGTCGATCCCCTCGCTGATCGCGGTGCGTACCATATAATCAATCGAGCCTTCATCCAACAAACTTGCCGGAACGCGATCATCGGTGCAAAAACAGAAGCGCGTATAATTTTCGGGCGTCACCAGCGGCAATAGCGGGCGCAAGTTTTTGGTCGTGGTGCCTTCGCGAATAAAGATCGTCAACCCCAGTCGCAATTTAGCGCGCGCTTCGTCTACGGTCGTGCATTCATGATCGCTCATGATGCCCGCCGTAACATAAGCATTGAGCGCTTTGCCGGTCACTGCCGGGCTATGCCCATCCAAAACGCGATCATGGAACAGCGCCAATTTCTCTAATACACTGGGATCGCCATAGATCACGCCCGGATAATTCATCATCTCCGCCAGCCCCAACACCCACGAATCGCCCAACAACTGCGCCAAGTCTTCCGCCTCTAGCCGTGCGCCGCTGGTCTCCATATGAGTCGCAGGGACGCAACTGGACGCCATCACATAAATGTTGAGGGGTCCATGTTTGGCGCGTTCCAGCATAAAGCGAATGCCTTCTAAACCCAAGACATTGGCGATCTCGTGGGGATCAGTGATCACCGTCGTGACCCCACCCTTTAAGACCGCCCGCGCGAATTCGGGCGGGGTACATAAGCTGCTTTCGATATGCACATGGGCATCAATGAAACCGGGGCAGACATAGCGCCCGGTCACATCCACTACTTGACGCGCTTCATACCCTGTCCCCAACGCTGCCACCACACCGTCCACGATCACGATATCCGTCTCATAGATATCGCCGGACAACACATTGACCACTTTTCCGCCGCGCAAGATAAGGTCAGCAGGGATGTCCCCCCGTGCGACGGCGATTCGATGAGCAGAGTTTTTAGCAGTCATATTTCGCTCCGAGTGAGTAGCCCCGTCAAGAAAGTCATTTCAAGTTAAATTTAGAAACAGACACGCCCCAGTAAGGACGCGCAACGGCGCGTCCCCGACGACTCCGTATGCCCACGAATGCCGATCACTCCCCTCGGATCAATTGCCGAGAGATAGTATTGTGTTTTTCCACCAGCACGGGCAGATCAAGTGTCGTGAACTGCCCATCTTCGATCACGATCTGCCCGTTGATGATCGACACATCAACATTTGTAGGTTGGCAAAAGACCAGTGCCGCCGCTGGATCATGCTGTGCGCCAGCAAATGTTGGATCATCCAGACGATAAGCGACCAGATCGGCGGACATACCCGCCGCTAAATACCCGACATCATCGCGCCCCAACACCGACGCCCCGCCGCGCGTCGCCAAGTGCAGCGCCTCGCGCCCCGACAAGCCTGCTGGGTCGCCATTGGCGCGTTGCAACAGCAGCGCCATCCGCGCTTCATTCAGCAAATGCCCGCCGTCATTGGATGCCGAGCCGTCCACACCCAAGCCAACTTTCACCTTGGAGTCGATCATCTTCCGAATCGGCGCGATGCCCGACCCCAACCGCATATTAGACGTTGGGCAGTGACAGACGCCCGTCCGGGTGCGCGAAAACAAACCGATCTCGCGGTCGTTCAGCATCACACAATGGGCGTGCCACACATCATCGCCCACCCACTTCAATTCACGCGCATAATCGCCCGGCAGCAACCCAAAATGCTCCAAGCTGTAAGCGACATCGCCTTTGGTCTCCGCCAAATGAGTATGCAAATGGGCACCTGCGCTCCGCGCCAAAGCCGCCGTCTCGCGCATCAGGTCTTGGCTAACGGTGAACGGCGAACACGGCGCGATCACCACGCGCAGCATGGCATGGCGCTTCTTGTTATGGTGGATTTCTAAAACCCGCTGCATATCTTTGAGGACGGATTCTTCACCTTCTACGAGCGTATCGGGGGGCAATCCTCCTTTGCTCTCGCCGACGGTCATCGCGCCGCGTGCCGCATGAAACCGCATCCCGATCTCTTGCGCCGCCCGGATTTCGTCCTCTAGCTGGACATCGTTCGGGTACAAATACAGATGATCGCTGGAAGTGGTACAGCCGGAACGAATCAGTTCTGCCATCGCCAATTTTGCAGAGATATAAATCGCTTCCCCGTTGATACGGCTCCAAATCGGGTACAGCGTGCGTAGCCAATCAAAGAGTTCATTCGTTTGTGCCATGACCCGCGTCAGGCTTTGAAACATATGATGATGCGTATTGATCAGACCGGGAATCACAATATGCCCGGGCAGATCGATCACGCGATCCGCCTGAACCTCTTTCAACGCCTCGGTGGTGCCGATCTGCTCAATCACGCCGTCCCGAATGAAGACCGCCCCGTCCGCGATATCGCGTCCGTCATCGTCCATCGTGATCAGCGTATGAATATGCCGAAGATGCAGCGTCGCCATAATGTGGCTCGCCCCTTTTATAATGAGTCAGGTGTGAATATGAAAGTTTAACACACGCCGCGATTGCCCCACAAGTTTAAGGCGTCGCTGCGGCGCTCCGGATCGCCGCTTTCAGTGTGTTGCTAAGCAGCATGGTGATCGTCATCGGTCCGACCCCGCCCGGCACACGGGTGATCGCCCCCGCCACTTCAACCGCGCTGTCATAGTCAACATCGCCCACATAACGATAGCCGCGAGGCGCATCGGGATCGCTGATCTGGTTCGTGCCCACATCAATGACAACCGCCCCCGGCTTGAGCCAACTCCCCTGAATGAAATTGGCTTTGCCGATAGCCGCGATCACGACATCGGCTTCGGCGACACGGGCGGGCAAGTCCACCGTCCGGCTATGGCAGATCGTCACCGTTGCGTTTTCCCGCAGCAGCATAAGCGCGACCGGCATCCCAACGATATTACTCCGTCCGACCACCACCGCGTGGGCACCGCTCAACTTCACCCCAGCTTCCGCCAACAAGACCATCACCCCGGTTGGGGTGGCGGGTGTAAACAACGGCTCGCGACCCTTCATCCCCAACGCGCCAATATTGACCGGATGAAAGCCATCGACATCTTTGTCAAGCCGCACCAGCCCCAACACTTGTGCTTCATCAATGTGCGCCGACATCGGCAACTGCACCAAAATGCCATGAATACGGGGGTCATTGTTCAAATCGGTCACGGCTGCTTCGACATCCGCTTGCGTTGAATCCGCCGCCAACAGATGCCCGACCGAGCGCATCCCTACTTGCTCACAAGCCCGCCGCTTCATGCGCACATAACTGGCAGACGCTGGATCGTCGCCCACCAACACTACCCCTAAACCCGGCGGATACCCATGTTGGCTGACAAAACGAGCTACTTGCTCGGCAATATCCCCACGCAGTCGTTGTGCAATCTCGGTTCCATCAATGATCGTCGCTGTCATCAGGCGTTCAATCTCGCTTTAAGGAGAAAAGGTTCACAAAGTTAGGATTGTTTAAGGTTTAGTACAACTTTCCGACAATTTCTTGCCCCCAATCCTACCTTGACTCCAGTAAACTAAAATAGTGGCAATCGGTCAATTTTTAGGCGTCCTATGCACAATGCAGCGCCTGTTGAAATATTGTAGAGTTTAGGGAATGGTGGCAACGGTGAAAAATCAACTGAGCCGCGTTAGACAGCTCTTTACGCCAGTACGAGGTCAAGCATTGGTCGAATATGCCTTGATCCTCGCGCTTCTCGCTATGGCGCTTGCTTTTGCAGTGGCAGCGACTGGTCCTGCCATCGGCAACGTCTTTTGCAATGTAGTGGACAACCTCGCTGGTGAAGAAAGCACCGACATCTGCGGTCGTGGTACCATTGACTTGAACGTTGACGGCGGCGCACCTAATGACTTCTGGCAAACGGTGACATGGGTCGCCGATAATCCGCAAGGGGAAACGCCTTTCCCTACGCCCATCAGCCAACCACCGACCAACAGTGTTTCGGTGTTCAACACGCTCACCCACACACCCACACACACACAGACGTTAACGCCGAGCCATACCCCGACGTTTACACCCACCTCTACCAGTACCGTAGGACCCAGTGCGACCCCCGACGACCGCGCCTTCACGGTGCCCCATGTCGATCAAGTCGCCAATCCCGAATGGTGGCGGCTGAGCGGCGGCTTCTGGCTCGGACAAAGCAGTGCCGACATATGGAATGCCCAATGGTATGACAACGCCGATTTTGCGAACACGCCCCCAACCCTCAGCAGTCCGCGCAACGCCCTCGTCTATACCGACTCCGATCTCAATTTCAATTGGGGGAGCGGGCGTCCAACGAATGCCGGGTTAAGCGCTGATGACACCTTCGGCGCAATCTTCACCCGAATCGTCACCATCGGGGCAACGGAAACGCTGGTCTTCACCTTAGGCACGGGGGCGAATGATTATATTCGCCTCAGAATCGATGGCACGACTGTCCTCACAGGGGCAGGGTCTATCACCCAAGTCCTGACGGCGGGCACGCACACCTTTGAAGTCCGTTACGCCGAATTGAACAACGACGCTTCAATGTCGTTCACGGTCTCGCGGACGCGCGTTAATCCCAACGACTCGGTCGCCAATTGTCCATGGGGGCGCGTCAACAATGCTGCCGACTCGGCTTCACCCGCCTTCAATTTTGACAACACGGTGACGGGCGGCGCTTGGGCTCCCGGCGCGACCTGCAATCTCGAACTGCGCGGTTATGTGGACATCAACTTGGTCACCAACCCCGTTTTGAGCTTCTGGGATGTCTGGGATTTCGTCAGCGCTCCCGGCACCACCGCCAGCCTGCAAGTCGCCGAGTATATCACCGATGTGGGTGGCTTCTTCGACCGCGTCAACGCCACTTGGACGAACATCGCGCTGCACAGCACCGGCACCAGTAACTACAACTGGACGCGCTACGAGGTGCCCATTGGCAGTTATGGCGGTACGTCCGGGCGGGTAACGTTCAGGTTCCAACTGACCAGCAACGGCGGCACACCCTTCAACTGGTACATTGATGATTTGCAAGTGAAGAGTCAGGTGGTTTCGCCCGGCATCTTTACGGTTGGCAAGTTTTGGGATTTGAACAACCGCAGTCAAATGACCGACTTCATTTTCGATGCCGACTCCAACAAGACGCTCGAAGACAACCCCGCCCTCCCCCAAACCTCACAAGGATGGCGTTGGGATTTAGACACCACCAATGCCCGCAGCGGCACCGCTTTTACAGACAGTCCGAGTGGCCTGTACACCGATCACAGCGAAGGTGGTGAACGGGTCTATGCGCTGGAACTTGCCCGTTTGGTGGATCTCAATGGTGCCCCCGCTGCCGACACCGAAGCGGATACGGGCAATCCCTTGTTGTCCTTCTGGTTTGCCTATGATGTCCCCCTCGGTTCTAGCGTGACCGTCGAATATACCCGTGATGCGCGCGATACGACGCCCGACGTGTGGACTGCTATCCCCGATGGTGGCAGGCTGTTGGGTGTGGCAGTACCCGTAGGCGCGCCGGGGACGAATGAACAACTTGTCCGTACCAATTTGACCAGCCAGTATTACGCCGTCAATCTGAACATGATTCCGAACTACCTAACCCAGCCCTTCCGTCTGCGCTTTGCCTTGCGCGTCAGTGGGACGGCAACCGTCTTTGGCGATGGCGTGTTCATTGATGATATTTATCTGGAGCGTGAAGGCATTTCGCCCTACTTTGCCTATCCTTTCTCCGATGATGCCGAAAACCCCAACGCCTTAAACAGCTATTGGCGTAATGTGGGCGCTGCATGGGGACGTGGCAATGTCGCCGCCTTGCAACCCTTTGCCCCTACAGCGGCACAACTCACCCCCGGTGCCGAGAGAACGGGTTACTATTACACCGATAGTCCGGGCGGAAACTATACCAACAATGTCACCCGAATCCTTGAACTCAAGAGCATCATTGATTTGGTCAATGATACCGTCGCCAATATTTCTGATCCGCCCGCCCGTCCCGTAGCGTCCGAACCGATCCTCAGCTTCTGGTTCGCGCGCGATGTCAATGTCGATACCTCAATAGCAGTAGATGTGTGGACATCCGCCAGCAATACATGGACACAAGTCTGGCTCTATGATAGTGATGTCCACGCCACAAGCTTCCGCCGCCAAGATGCGTGGGAACGAGTCGAAGTCAACTTGCGTTCCGCGCTCGAAGTGATCACCGGTAGCACATGGGCGATGCTTGCCAGCAATGGCGTCTTGGACGATGACGATATCAAAATTCGTTTCACCTTCGTCAGCGGTGCCAGTGTTGGCGATGGTGTCTACATCGACCAAATCCGCATCGCCAACAATGCCCGCCCTACCCACGATCTGTGGTCAACGGCTTCGGGCGGTGATGGTTTCTACGAGGAATACTTTGAGAGCGTTATTTCCAGCGCGGCGGGCTTTTCGTGGCAGGATCGTTGGTATACCGGCGGCATCTGGTCAGCGACCAATGCCAAGACGCACACTGGCAATCTCGCGCTGGATGTTGGACCCAATGCTGCTGAGTATATGCGCTTTTCCGATCAACTGGTCGAGTTGGTACCCACTATCAATTTGACGTCCACCCCTGTGTCGGAGCCAGTCTATCTCTATTTCTGGATGACCTACGATATCGGCACAACGGCATTCAGCAATTACATCCGCGCCCAAGTCGCCGTCCAAAATAACGCCAGCACCACCCAGTCGTATGATAAATTAGCCGGCTATGATGCGTGGACGGACTTGACCTACACCATTGGCGGGCAGCAAAACACGACCGGTGTCACCAACAATATTCGGATCGATACATGGGGACGGGCAGCAGTCAATTTGAACGCCTATCGCGGCAAGAATATCCGCTTGCGCTTTGCGGTCGAAAACCCCACCGGCGACAACGATCGCGATATCTACATTGATGATGTCACCTTTGTCTACGGCGCGCGCAACATCGCCACCCCCTTGGTGGATGATGCTTCCACCCTTAACAACTGGGTGGCTGAGGGCACATGGGGATTAACGCCGGAATACTTCACCGGCAGTGGTTCCGCCTCGCTCGATTTGAACGGTTGGACGGGCTGGTTCTATGATTGCGAAGGGTTGAGCCTTCCGGGCTGTAATGCGGGGAATTGGAATACGCTTTTGACCACCACCTATCCTACTAATCCGCCGACAGGCGCACCGACCAACTTGTCCACCAATGCTCCTGTCGGTCCCCAGACCAGCCCGACACTGGACTTTTTCTATGACTATACCCTACGACCAACTGTCGGTGGTTCCCCGTTGGGAGCCACATTTGACGAAACTTGGGCAGCCCGTTGGGTCACTGGCGACGTCGTGTTGCAAGGCAGCACCACCTATAGCGTTAAGACTATCTCTGATGATGGTATCCGCATGTTTATCAGTAACGCCGCCGGGACAAACGTCCCCGTCAGCACCCGCCTGTTGATTAACAATTGGAGCGATCATCCTGCAACAGAAAATAGCTTCAGCTTCAATGTCACATCAACGACGCCGATCACCCGTCGCTTTATCGTCGAATATTACGAAAATAGCGGCGGCGCGACCACATGGGCAGCCATCACCAACAATACCTTCTCCTACAGTGATAGCCCCAACACGCCCGCTGGTTCCAACTGGACAGTGGTGGAGTCGCCCATCTATGGGGATTACTCGCTCATCCTCAACGGCTTTGTCAATCTGGCAAGTTCCGCCACCCCTCGTCTTGCCTACAGCCGTTTGTATGACTTGACCGCCCAAAGTTTGTTCTCGGTTGAGGTCTCTATCAATGGCGGTTTCACATGGACGACGATTGCCAGCGAAAATATAAGCAATGCCACCCGTGTGTTCACGCAGGGTTGGGAGGACCGGAATGTCAACCTCGCGACCCCCGCCGCCAATCAAGCCAATGTCATGATCCGCTTCCGTATGGATACGCGCACAGCGACCAACACCGGCTTAGTGAATAATGGCATCTGGGTCACGGATATTCAGATCATCCCATAAAGCGTACCCTAGCCACCGTATGTCCTAAAAAACACCCGCACATGGGTAAAAATGTGCGGGTGTTTTTGCGTCCTAAGCGCTTGGGCTAGAAAGGATTGCCCATGCTAGTCCCGCCTCAAGCCCCCCTTTTCATGGGGTTTTCATCCTTACCCCCTATTGCGCCATCAAAATAAGCACTATCCTTAAGCTACTGAAAACACATCCTCCATCGCTTGACCGTGAAGGTGAAGGTTCCCACGTTGGCATCCAGCTCAAGGAGCTACATAGACTATGTCCATTGATTGGTTAGACGCATCAACACCCTCGGCAGTCCTCCCCCATGATCCTGCCGTATCTTGTAATGGCATGTTGATCATTGTCGTCGGTCCGGCTGGCGCAGGTAAAAACAGCCTGATGAAACATGTGATCGACAATGGGGCAGCGCGCCAACTCCCCACCGCCACCACCCGCTCTATGCGCCCCGGCGAAGAACATGGACGCGAACACCTGTTTGTGACCAAAGACGAGTTTCAGCGCATGATCGTGCAGGACGAATTGGTCGAATATCAGCAAGTCCACGATAACCTCTATGGGATGCACCGCCCCACCTTAGAAGCAGCGCTGGAACGTGGCGAAACCATCATCGCCGATATTGACATTCGCGGCGCTGATTCCGCACGTCAAATTTTCTCCGATAACGTCGTGATCGTATTTGTGCAACCCCCCTCTATCGGCGATCTGATTGACCGAATGCGCGTGCGCGGCGAAACCGTCGCCTCGATAGGCTTGCGATTGCTGCGCATTGGCATAGAATTTGACTATGCGCAACGTTCCGATTATGTCATCACCAATGATGATGTCGGGCGCGCCTCCGATAAAATGCTGGCGATTGTCGGCACCGTCGCGCGGGGACATCGCGATGCCGTCACTTCGGATGCCCCGATCCCCTATCATTACACCCTGCACGCCCAAACGTTGCCCATCGCCGGGCACGAAATCCTCGTCCGCAAACGCGCCCCCGAATATCCCATCACCGCGTGCCAGCCCGGTGAACAACCCGCCGCCGCCGCCCGCCGTGCCCTATGCGAAACGCTGAAAATTCAAAACCCTGCCCCTACCGACGACAGCGAATACCGCGCACCAGCGGTCATTGATTATCGCTGCGCCGATGGCGTCGAAATCGTGACCTATTCGTACCTCACCTTCCTTGACGAAAAGATCGCCGCCCCCGAAGGCTGGCATTGGAGCGAAATCGGCTCATGACTCCTCAAGCACTGCCTGCATTCCATCAAGCACAAGGGGCTACGCTTGCCGACGATGGCATTCCCCTCCATTTTGGGGATCGTGCGCGCGAATATGATGCCGCCTTGAACGCCGCTGTACTGATGGATCGCTCCCACGAGGGGCGCTTACGTCTGGAAGGGCGGGATCGCTTGGCGCTCCCCCATCGCATCAGCACCAACGCCCTAGAAACGTTGGCATTCGGTGAGTGTGCGCCGACGCTGTTCATCACCCCCAACGCACGCATCATTGACCGCGCCACCTTTTGCCATCTGGGCGAGACGACCCTTGCCCTGACCGAACCGGGGCGCGCCGAAGCGCTCCTCACCATCTTGCGCCGCAACATTTTCTTTAATGACGACATGCGCGCCAATGATGAGACTGCCAGCACCCGCCAATTTGTGCTGTATGGTCAACAAGCTTCAGCCATCCTAGGGGCACTCGGCATTGAACTGGCTCCGCTGCATGTCACCCTTGCCGAAATTGAGGGCAACCATGTCACGATCATGCACGATAAGCCGTTTGGGGGCGACCCCTTACAAGCCATCTGGCGCGTGATCGTCCCCATTGACTCCGCCGTCGCGGTATGGTCGGCGCTCATGACCGCCGGGGCACCGCATGGCATCCAACCCGCCGGATCATTAACTTATTATGCGCTACGGGTACGTGCCGGGCGTCCGGGGGTGAATGCCGAATTGAGCGGCGAATACATCCCGCTGGAAGTCGGTTTGTGGGATGAGGTCAGTTTCACCAAAGGCTGTTATACCGGACAAGAGATCATCAGCCGCATGGACAGTCGCCGTCGCTTGGCGCGCACCCTTGTGCGGGTGACGCTGGACGCGCCCGCCGCTTCCGCCTCTCCCCTCCAGATGAACGGGCGCACGGTTGGCACGCTCACCAGTAGCGTGGAAACCCCAACAGGCGAACGGCTTGGTTTGGCAGTCATCAAACTGGCAGCAGCACAACCGGGGGCACAACTCACGATTAGCGAAGGCATCCATGCGACTATCCTTGACCGCGCCGGTGTCCAACCGCATTTGCAAGAAGAAACATAGACGCAAGGTTTAGGGGGTTAAGGACGAGGGGCGAAGGGAATCGTTATTAATGCGTCCCCTTCGCCTTTCGAGTTATTCAGCAGGTGGCGTATCGGACTTGATTTGTTTGGTGAGGTTGCGCACTTCCCATAACGATTCGAGGGTATTAGAAACGAGTTCCACCAGCATCATAAAATGGGCTTCATCCGTTTCCGTAAAATCGCCTTCATATTTATCCGATAATTGGAATAAGCCCCAATTTTTACCCGTCCGGTCGATGAGCGGGGCGGACATCCAGCCGCGCATGGGCGGATGTTTGCCAACTTCTGTGCCAAAATTCATCCAGCGCGGATGGGCTTCCAGTTCGGCTTGTGTGAACCGCACCGACTGATTATGCTCCAACAACCACGCATGAGTCCCGAATCCCTTTGCAGGTTCGGCATATTCCTTCCAGTCCGCATATTTTTCGGACAGTGAGAAAAATTTGCGCACCGAACTCCAGTCTTTTTCGACGATGATGGCAACGGCGGATTGATGGGCACCGACCACCAAGCGCGCCACCTATTCCGCAGCCCGGTGCAAGGTGGCATTGGCAGCTTGGGCAAAAACCTCATCAATCGCATCGGGGTTAGGGATCACGGGATTGCGGGTAGCCCCTGTGACGACATTGGTATAAACATTGCGAGACGCGCCTGTAGAGTCCGTCATTTTTGTTTCCTTCCTCATCTCACGATACGTTGAGTGTAGGCAAAAAAACGACAAACGCACACCCCCCTGAAAAGCTAGGGCGCTATGGAAAGATACTATCAAAATCGGGAGGGGCGCTATAATTCGGGGGCGGGGCTGTCAAAAAACATCGACCACCATAATTCCCACGGTTTAAGTTCATCCGGCGTCGTCCGAATATCCGCCAACACCACTGGCGGCGGCGCGGATTCTTCCACCAATATGCCAGAAGGTACCGGAATGTACAAGATTTCACCCGTGCGGCGCATCTTGCCATCATCCCGCGCCCAGCCTTCGACATAGGCATCGCTCATCACATAATCACGGAGTGCCGTCAAGCGGGCATGTTCGGCTTGCAATGCCTCAATCTCAGTTTGCACGCGATTATATGCCTGCTGTTGGGGTTGGGCAGCCGTGATGCGGGTACTAAAATTAATGGCGAGGATCAACACCACGGCAAGGATCACGGCGAACATCACCTGTACGCCATTGATCGGTCGTGAGGCTGCGCTAGTACGCGCCCGCGCGGGGGGATTGGGGGAAGGTTTGCGTATTTTGGTCGTCATGATCCTGATTATAACCCTAGACAACAAAAAACCCAACTGCATGAGTTGGGTCTTTTGAGGCGGTGCCGAACGTGGGAGTCGAACCCACACTCCGTTTCCAGAACTACGCCCTGAACGTAGCGCGTCTGCCAATTCCGCCAGTTCGGCTAACTGAAAGATATTTTAACAGACTCCATAGGGGAGTCAATGGCTGAGCGTCGATAATTCTTAAACTTTGCCCATGTTATAATGTGGGCGCGTCCGTGTATGGGCGTGGTCAGTGGCGCTGGGCGCTGTACAGCACGCTGATCGGCTGTCCAAACAAGATCATGAGGGTATATTTGTGAAACTGAAACGACTGTTATGGGTGCTGGTGATCGCGTTCGGCGTCCTCACGACGATCACTGTCATCGCGCAAACCTCGCCCGCAACTGCCGAAGCCGTCGGGCAAGCCAATCTCCGGTCAGCGCCCAGCCTCGATTCCGAAGTCGTCGGTCAAATTGCAGTGGGCACGCGCTACCCCATTTTGGGGCGTAGCGCGCTGTATCCATGGCTGCTGCTTGGCAACGCCGATTCGTCTGCCCCACTCGGTTGGGTGTTTCGCGATTTAGTCACCACACAGGGCGATTTAATCGCGGTGCCTGTGAACGAATCGGCGCTCGGCAATTTGCCCGCCGCGCCGTTGCCGTCGCCCACCCCTGCCACCATGGTGACCACGCCCAATCCTGCGTTCACTAGCGCGCCTGCCTTGCCCACCGCGACCTTACCACCGACAGCGCTCCCCAGCGCGGTCACAGGCACCGTCTTGGGTGAGGTCAACATCCGTTATGGGCCCGGCACCGAATACGAGCGCGTCGGCGTCGGTTTCGCGGGCGAAACTTTCACCATCGTCGCCCGCCACACTCAATTTGAATGGGTGCAAATCACCTATCCGGCATCCCCGACTGGGCGGGCATGGGTGGCGACCAATCTCTTAGAGATCACGGGGAATTTAGACAACGTGCAGCCCATCAGCCAAACCACCTTCAACCTGCCAACGCTCACACCCACGCCCTCGCCGGTCGATGCTATCACCAATGGTGTGCCTGCAAGTGCCGAATTCCGCGCGCTCGGCGACCGCATCTGGGATCGCATGTTGGCACAAGGGTTTGACCCCGCCACCAGCCGTCTGGGCGCGTTTTATCTCAAAAACCTCGAAACGGGGGAAACGCTCACGCTCGGCGATCAGTTCGCCTTCAGTGGAGTCAGTATCAACAAAATATCAATCTATACTGCCTTATATGGCATACTGGACAATCCACCCAATGACGCGCTGGCGGTGACCATCGCAGAATCCATGATTTGCAGCGAACCCATAAGCTCCAATGAATTGCTGGCGCTGATCGGCGACGGCAATCCCTACACTGGTGCCAACCGCGTCAGTGATTTCTTACTAGCACTCGGTTTGGAGCACACCTTCATCTACACCCCCTATTCCAACGACCGCTTCATCACCCCCCAAGCGCCACAAACGCGGACGACTGACGCCGATCAGCGCAGCGCCCAACCCGATCCCTACAATCAGATGACGATTTCGGAAATGGGCAGCCTTCTCGATTCGATCTATCAATGTGGGTATGGCACCACTAGCCCCCTGCTAACTAATTTTGATGGGCGCTATACCGCCACCGAATGCCGCCAAATGTTGAACACGATGAATTTCAACCGCATCGGCAACTTCATCGAATCCGGCACTGCCGCTGGCATGGTGGTAGCTCATAAACATGGTTGGATTGAAGACACTCACGGCGACGCCGGCATCGTCATGACGCCGGGTGGCAATTATGTGTTCGCGATGGTGCTGCACAACCCAATTGTTTTGGAATTCGCCGACTCGGAGGCAGTGATCGAAGAAAGCGCGCGTGAAATTTACAACTATTTCAATCCTGAGAGTCCGCTCATCAGCGTGCGCCCACCTGATGTGGCGGGCGTATGTAATTTACTCGGCAATCCCGCAATCAGCGATATGCAGCTCAGTGAATTTGCGGGGATTACTCCATAAGAACTAATCACAGCAACACACACCGTAGGGTCATGTGGGCATGATATAACATGCCCACATGCCCCTACCATAGTTCCGACTAATCTAGCCCTTCACGCCGCCGATGGCGAGACCGCCAACGATCCAGCGTTGGAAGGCGAAGAACAAAATCATGATCGGCGCAGAGATCAAAATCGCCATCGCCGCAAATTTCTGCATATCCGGCGGCGGTTGGTTCGCGCCGTTGGCAAGCGACGCCAACATCATCGCCAGCGTATAATCTTGCTGCTGACCGATCAAGAACGCCCACGACAGAATAAACTCCGTCCAACCAGCCATGAAGCTGAACAAAATCACAATCGCAAATGCCGGCAACGCCAATGGGATCATGATGCGGATGAACGTCCCCACCAAACCCGCGCCGTCGATCAACGCGGCTTCTTCCAGTTCCTTGGGGATGGTGTCAAAATACCCCTTCAGATTCCAAATGGCAAAGGGCAACCCGCCCGACGCAAACGCCAGCGCCAAGCCCAACAAGGTTTGCCGCAACGTTTGGGTGGCGTTCAGGTCTTGCCCCGCCAAACGACTTTGCAAATCCGTGACACCCAAGCCGATCACCAACGCCGTCAGGAGGGCAAAGGTCAACACACTGATCATCGTTTTGGGGTCAATGGCATTGCGCAACACGTAAATAGCGCCCCACACTGCCCCTGCCCCGACCAACGCCCCACCCCATGCCAACAGCATATAGGGTAATGCCGCCCAAAACACTTGGTCACGTTGCTGATACGTCGATGCCGAGTCATTGATGAACGAAGCGCGGGTGTCGTTCAAGGTTTGTTCCAGCCCCACCAGTTCGGCAAAGCGTCCTTCAACACCCGCCAAGCGTGTTTCGGCATCGGCTTGCCGTTCGGTAGCGTCAGTCTGCGCAGCGGTCGCCGCGTCCGTCAGCGTCACCCGTGCCGCTTCGGGGCTGTCGGCAGCCAATGTCGTCTGTGCCAGCAACAACGCCTGTAGCACGGTGTCGTCTTCGGGCGCGCTTACCGCCAACGGAGACTCGGCATATTGGCGCGCGATTCGTTCGGTGAGATACACATCGAGATCGGCAGCACCCACAGCTTCATCACGCACCCCCGCCAAAACGTCCGCTGTCACTGCGGCAGCCGCCGCGCGGTCGGTACGGCTGATGGCAATGCCTTCGGCTTGTTGGGCACCACGCACAGCAAGACTGTACGCCTCTTCTGCAATCTCAAAGGGTTCACGCACCGCCAGCAATGGCGCTTTGACGGTTTGATCATATAAAACACTGCGTTCATACATCACAAAAAACGCCGCCACTATCGCCACCAACGCCATGATCGCTGTCACCACCACGACGGGGCGCGGACCGGGGTTAAACAGCCGCTCAGGGTTGGTTTTGGCGAAATTGCGGATCATGCCCATCACAATCAAGATCACAGCCGCGACCAGCAAACCACCAAAGAACGCCGGAGCCGCATTCGCCACCACGACATTGATTTGAAAAGAGCTGAACAAAATATACAATGGGATCAGCGTGCCTGTTGTGGGCAGCAATAGTAAAATGATGAAGCCGAGCATCCCCGCTTGCCGCCCGATGAACTTGAAGCGCGAAAAGGCATATGCCGCTGACGCCCCCAAGACCACTGTGAACAACGACGTACCTAGCGCGATGAACAAACTATTCATGATGAGTTCGCCAAAATACACCTGCGACACATTCGAGAACGGCTCACTCAGTAAACTGGTGAAGGCGTCTAGGGTGGCATTGGGGGGGAGCAAATTGAGGTCGGTCGGGCGCGTGACACCGCGCGGATCGACCGCCATCGAGATGACCCACAAAACAGGGAACAGCACCAACGCCAAGACGATCAGCAAAAATATCTGCATGAAAATCTGACGAATGATGATCCCGCGTGTGCGGGGCGACAGGCTGAAGGAACGATCGGGGCTTTGTGCCGCCGCTTGGGTTGTACTCAGGTTAGCGGTTCGTTGTGCCATAATGGGTTATGCCTCGTCGAAGGCTTTGGTCGCTTGGGTAACGCGATTGTTGATCAGGGTGATGACCAACAGCACGAAGAAGACGACAATACTAAAAGCTGCCGCCGACCCGTAGAGTTGATCTTGCTGGATGAGTTTGTACGCCTGTGTGATCAACAGGTCGGTTTGCCCGCGTGGACCGCCCGCCGTGATGAAGAAAATCACGTTGAAGGCGTTAAATGTCCACACCGTACCCAGCATGATCGCGGGCACCATCGCCGGACGCAACAGCGGCAACGTAATCTGGCGGAATTGATCCCACTTGGTCGCGCCATCGACATCCGCCGCTTCATACAAATCGGGGGGGATACTTTGTAACGCGCCCGTCGCCACCACCATCATAAAGGGCCAGCCGAGCCAAATATTGCTGACCAGCACCGCGTAAAATGCCAGTGACGGCGCACCCGCGCGGTCGAACAACTCGGTGACGGAATTACTGACCGACGGACCGACCTGTATGAAACCGATCAAGGTGCCGATCCCTGCCAGCGTCAACAAAATCACCAAACCGCCGCCAAAAATGGTGCGGTCAAAATCGATTCGCCCCGTCTCTCGGTCGATAAACCCTTTTTTGGCGATCCAGCGCACCAACAAAAAGACCAGCAAACCGCTCCCAAAGATGATGGCATAGGGCACGATCTCACGAACATCAACGGGTGGTGTCAATTGACCAAGCCAGTCAGTGCGCGTGGGCAGGGATGTCCCCAAATTGTCATTGAACGACTCGAACAACAAATTGACGCCGCCGTCATTGCGTTGCCACAAATTATTCCAAATTAAGCCGGTGATATAGCCGGGTAACGCCCACGGGATGACGAACAAAACGCGATAAATGCGCCGTCCGATCAAATGTTGGGCGTTCAGCGCCAGCGCCACTGCCAAGCCAATCGTCGCATGGAAGGCGACATTGATCACCGTCCACATGATGTTGAAGCCCAGTAGCGGAAAAAAAGCATAATTCGCAATATTCAGACCCTTAAAAATGACCTCATTAAAGTTTTCCAGCCCGACAAAGGCAGCAGGAACATCCCCGGACAAATTCTCGGCTTGGAAATCTTGAAACGAAATCACGATCTGATAAAGCTGGGGAGTAAAGGTGATGAACAACATCACCAGAATCGATGGGGCGATGAAGAGCCACGGAAGCCCGCTGGAACGCAGTCCCTTCCTAAAGCTATCCCACGCTGTCGGCATTGCCGAGTCAAGCTGCGATTTGGTCGCGGTCGCCATAATAACCCTCTTGTTTATAAAACTCAGGGCAAGGACACTTTGGTAGCTGCCTTGCCCTGAATTTATCGTATCGAATTCACCACAACCGGTCTATCCACGATTTTGCATCCACAATAAACAGGCGGCGGTATGCAGCGACGATCTTTGCCCGGCAAGCTTAGCCGCCGCGCAGTCCATCGATACCCGCTTGGATCAAGTCATAAGCAGCCATACGCGCATCGGCAGGGGCTTCTTCACCCGCACCGACAGCAGTAATGGCATCGCCCATGGGTCCCCAGAACTGACCGAGTTCGGCACGGTTCGGGAACGGGGTGCCCAACGCGAATTGGTCAGCGAACACCTGAAGGTTGGCGCTGGCGACTTCGACGGTGGGGTTAATGGGCAGTAAACCACCTTGTTCAACAGCGATGGTTTGACCTTCAAAGCTGGTCACGAATTCGCCCCAGGTAATAAAGGCAGCGAGGTGAGCTTCATCAAGGTTGGAATTGGCAAAGAAACCTTCGGACTGAGCAAACAACGCTGGGATGTTGCCATTGTCCAGTGCCGGCATGAGTGCCACACCGAGATCATCACCCAAGTCGGATTCAAATTGGGCGAGGTTCCAAATGCCGTCGTACACCATCGCGACGGTACCTTGTTGGAAACCGGGGTTCGGCGACGAACCATCCACAACGATGCCGCTGTTCGGATCCAAACCCAAGGTATACAGGTCTTGGTGCAGTTGCAGGTAAGCATCCATCGCGGCTGCGCCTTCGCTATCGGCGGCGAACGCGGCGTTGCCGTCAGCGTCCATCAATCCGCCACCGAGCGAGAACAAGAAGCCCGCGCTGTGGAAGAAACCGTTCTGGAATGCCAAGCCGGTCAAACCGTCAGCAGCCAGTTCTTCGCTGATGCTGATGACATCGGCCCATGTTTCGGGCGCATCCGGCACCAATGCTTTGTTATAGAAGAAAGCGAGGGTCTTGGCGCTGAACGGCACACCATAGATGGAGTCTTCAAACGTGAAGGTGCCCCAAGCAGTTTCGGTGCCCTGTGCCAACAGATCATCATTGACCGAAGCGGTCAAATCGCTGATGATGCCCGAAGTCGCCCAAGGGCCTGTGCTGTCGTTCGCCCAAATCACCATATCGGGACCTTCGCCAGCGCCGGCAGCAGCGATGAAGCTGTCTTGCAGGGTGCCGCTCGGGTTGTAAACTTGCTCAACGGTGATGCTGGGATTAGCTTCTTGGAAAGCGTCAATAATTGCCAACAACGCATCGCCTTCGGCGTCTTGCTTGGCGTGCCACAACACCAGATTAACTGTGTCTTGCGCACTAATTGCGAATGTAGGCAGCACGAGCGCTACCAGCGCCAGCACCACAACCAGCTTCCGGCTTAACATCTTCATATTGTGAACTCCTTAGTCCTAGAACAGACTGTTTCATGAAAATTGCTTCACTTGATCGAATTTAGGGGGATGACCAAGCAGTTGAGAAGCACTTCTGATGATACCAGTTTTCATGGGTTTCACAACAAAAAATGCGCAAACATTTAGGCAAAATACACAAAGATGCCAACGAGTGCGCTCATCATTACAGCCTGATAAATTTGACTTGATTGGATAACTCGTCCGAACAGCGATTTATGAGGTGAGGATCGTCACAAAAACGAGTGACATAAAAATAGCAGAAAGAGGCTAAAACGCGGTGTTATGATGGGGGCATGGCAAAGCCGATGCCCCCACCTGTTTTATTGGGCGATCCCAAACCAATCGTAGTCGAACGGGTGCGCGTCGGGGCGTTCCCAGGCACTGCGGAAGGCGATCATCTCCATGGCGATCTGCCAGTCAGAAATGAAATCGAACAGATAACTGATCAGATGCAAATTCTCATCCACCAACGCCAGTTCGGCGAGTTGATTCATCGGATGCTCGTCATTGTCCGGGTCTTCTTCCGAATCGGCAGCCAGTGAGGTCATCATCGCCGCCAGATCAGAATCGCGCGCCCCGCTCACAAGATCGCGCACAGCGGCAGCGGGCAAATCAATGCCCCACAAGACGCGCAGCGTGGTCGCTAAACTTTCGCAGCGTTCAAAATGAAGCTGACGTAACTCGTTGAGACGCTGTTCGACCACCTCGCCCATCTCCGCCAACATATCGAGGCGTTGATCGGGCTGTAAGATGATGCGATTGACCAATGTTTCCATCTCGTCCGTATTGCCGGAGTCGATACAGCGATCAAGCGCGTCCGATGTTTCGGCGCGTATCCCTTGAGCAGCAGAAAACACAAATTGTTCTAACCACTCAGCAAGCTGAATCGCATTTAAGCGTCGGCGATTTTCGGACATAAGCGCCTCAAATAGTCCCATGTATACATGCCTGTATGATGCCCATCATCCCATGTGGGTTGAATAGCATAATTGCCAACAGGGTCAAGCGAGTCGATAGTATAGGAACGTTTCGGTTTCAAAACCAGAATATCATCCGGATCATGCTCGCGTCCCATGAAGGCATGACCACCCCGGCATTCTACACACGGGCAGGCTTCTCGTAGTTCCGACAAGGGATAGCGACAAGACGCACCATCATTGAAGGTGATTTCCAAGAATCCTTCGCGTTTGTTCAAGATGATCCCGGTTGGGCGAACGGCAGACGCCATAACGATGTTTACTCTACGCTTAACCAACGAAATCGCAGCTCAAAAAGCGCGAATTTGAGATTGTACACTGATTCTACAGCATATCCTAACAAAGTTTCGTAAGAATTAAATAGAGTTTCACCCACCGCCTGCCATCCGTTTAGGCATGGGAGGTTTGCATGGTCGTGTCTGTCTGTTACAATGTCGCCTGTTTTTGCCAGATGGAGCGATCTATGTATTTGCGAAGATTATGCGGTCTTTTGTTGGTGGCAATGTTGGCAGGATGTCAAGGACCGCCACCAACTGTCCTCTATATCGTCATCACGACAACACCGAATGAAACTGAAATCGCGCTCGACATCACGCGCGATGCCGCTGTGACTCTCGTCGCACAGGGCAATCTCGCCGCCCTTGCGCCCACAGTCGTGACCTCACCTACGATCCCACAGCTAGAGGTAACCAGTACCACGACCAGCACCGTTGCGCCGTCCGAAACCCCCACCGTTGCCGATACCCCAGCCCCAAGCGGACCCACCCCGTTACCTGCCAACTTCCCGACCCCGGTGATCGCCCAAATTCAAGTGGCGGAACAACTTTTTGAAGGCGGGCGTATGTTCTGGATTCAGCCGACCGGACAACTCTGGGTGCTGATCATCAGTAGCGAAGGGCGCGGCACATGGACAATTTATGAGGACACCTACATCGATGGCGAAATGGAAACCGATCCCAGTCTCGTCCCGCCCGAAGGACGGTATCAGCCCGAACGCGGTTTTGGCGAATTGTGGCGCGAGAACGCCACCTTAAAAGAACGTCTCGGCTGGGCAGTCACGCCGGAATTCGGCTACATCAGCCGCTATGAGTATCACGCGGGCGGCACCACCGACCCCACAGCGGGGCAATACACCGCTGGACCCGGATATCACATCGTTTTCAGCTTGGGTGGCGAGCTTTTCCGCTTTAATGAAATCGACGGCACTTGGCAACTTGGCAACAACTAACACGGCGCGTTTTTCGTACACATCGATAAGACAACGCGATATCAGCACTGAGAGGAGCAAGGCATGGCGCGGCGAGCATGGACATTAAATAGTAATGCGCCAATGGCGTTGCAAATTGCCGCCGATGCCCGCCATCGCGCGACTGATTACGCCGATGATCACGTCTGGGAACTTAACTTGGGCACTCCCGGCAGCCCGGCGTTGGTGTTGTCAACGCGCTATGGGGGGCGGGTGGGCTTGGTCAGTGTCGTGCCGATGTGGTGGTTGCACCAGCGCGCTCTCTACGAAACGCAAACCTACCTCAAGCCGCCGACCGTCGTCGCCTTTGCCCCCGGTTATTTGGTCGTCGAGTTTTCCCTAGACGATCATATCGCTGTGCGTGCGGAGTATCTGGCGCTCGACTCGCACGCTGTCGGTGTCACCTTCACCATCCGTTCCACTGATTCCATGCCCCGCACCCTGCAATTGGATCTAATTGCCTTCATCGCCACGCACGGCGTTGAGCAAAAACCAACGATCTTGCGTGGCAAAAGCCCTGTTCTCAGTTTTGGCAAAGTGGGCAATATCGAACCCGTCATGATGCTGCAAACGGGGGGAACCACCCAAGATAGTATGAACAAATTGCGCGCCAGCATTACGCTGCCCGCCAAAACCACCCCCCCTGCCAGCGTTACCTTGCGGTGTGTGGTCGCGGGGGTCGGGCAAAAAAATGAGTCGCGGCTGATGGCGGAAAAATGGCTGAGCGCCGAATGGGAAAAACCGCCCCTCGCCGGAGCGCGCACAGCCGCCGCGATTCCTGTTATCGAAACGGGCGATGCCGACCTGGACGCGCTGCTGGCGTTTTCCTACCAACAAGCGTTACAAGCGTTCCTACGCCCGACCGACAAACTACCCCATGCCTCGTTTGTGGCGGTGCGCCAGCCAGAGAGCGGTTTTCGCCCCCATGCCGCCCCTGACTATGACGGTGCCACCACCCGCTCAGGTCAACAACCCGCCCTCGCCTATCTGTTGGCGACAACGGTCGCCCCGATCAACCCCGCGCTCGCCAAAGGGGTAGTGCAAAACTACCTTGCGGTGCAAAAAAGCGATGGTTGGATCGACTGGAGTCCGGCACTTGATGGCGGGCAACGCGGCTTTTTATGCCTGCCCATCTTGGCACGTTTGGCATGGAGTGTCTGGCAATACACCGAGGATGATGCTTTTTTACGTGCTGCCTTTCCGGGTTTGCTCAAGTTCTTCCGACGCTGGCTGGCACCGGATCGCGATCACGACCGCGATGGGGTGCCTGAATGGCAAGCCGAAGCCCAAACCGCCTACCCTTTCCTGCCCATTTTTTCGCGCGGCTTGACCTTCGGACAAAATTTGGATATCCGCCAAGTCGAATCGCCCGATCTGGTGGCGTATTTGCTCTCCGAAGCCGTCAGTTTGCGAGAGATCGCCTTTTATCTGCGCCTCGACGACGATGAAAAAATGCTCAATGGCGAAGTTGAACGGCTGAGCGCCCTTCTCGAAACCTTTTGGTCACCCACCGAAGGGCGGTATCGTCACCGCGACCGCGACAGCCATCAAACCCCGACCCGCGTCGATATCATGCGCGATGGTGCCGGCGATCAAGAACATTTGCCCGCACGGGCGTTGACACCCCCTGCCCGCGTGATGATCGAGATCGTAGGGGGTACCAGCCGACCCAATCTCTTTAGGTTGCGCTTGACCGGTATCGCCCCCGATGGCAGCGCTATCGAAGAAATCGCCAGCGCGGATGATTTTGCGTGGACTTCGGGACGGGGATCGTACACATCACGCCGTGTGTATGCCCAGATCGACCGCATCGCGCCCACGGGCTTAATCCGCCTTTTCTTGATCTCAGCATGGACGCCCGACTTGACAGCGTTGGATATCACGGCGCTTTTGCCTTTATGGGCGGTGGACATCCCCACTGATCACCGCGAAGCCATCATTGCTTTGATTCGCAACCCCGATCACTTTTGGCGGACGTATGGCACGCTGATGTTTTCCGCCCAAGACTCTCATTTTCAGCCTGATAAAATCGAGTTTGCGGCGGGCGTCTGGTCATTTTGGATCACACTAATGGGCGAAGGCTTGATCGAAGCGGGCGATCTCACTAGCGCGGCGGAGCTGCTCCACCGCTTTCTCGATGGGATGTTGCCCGTCGTCAAACGTGAAAAAGCCTTTTATGAAGGCTATCATGCCGATAAGCTGGCACCCCTAGGCGCGCGTGGACATGTCGGGGGCATCGCGCCGCTGCATCTGTTGTTGCGCGTGGTCGGTGTGCGCATCATTTCGCCAAAACGAGTCTGGACAGGCGGGGCATTTGCATGGGGACGCCCCATCACCATCACCCATCAAGGGGTGCGCGTGCATCGGTCAGGTGAAGGCACCACCATCACCTTCCCCAGTGGCACCAGCGTCACACTCGCCGCCAACGCGGACTGGCAGCCCGTCGATGACCCATCCCCCGCCCCACCGAAAGCCGGGGCTTAGCCTATGCGCCGCGTCAAAATCAGCCTACCCGCCACCGTCACCAATCTTGGACCCGGCTTAAACAGCCTCGGCTTAGCGGTCGGTTTACGTATGACCGTCGAATTTCTCGACCGTACCGATGATCAATTGGTGGTCGAACCGCTGGGCGAGGGTGCCGGGCGCTATGCCATCGGCTTACGCCATCCGGTCGTGTTGGGCATGATGCGGCTCTTTCAACATTTAGAACGCGCCCCATCGGGCATCACCATCCGCATCGACAATGCCATCCCCTTGGGCAGTGGCTTGGGGGGCGAAGCCGCCTTCTTGGTGGCGGGCGTCATCGGCGCGAACAACCTCCTCGGTAATCCCTTGACACGCGACGCCATGATCCGCTTTGCTGTCGATGTCAGCCGCCGCCCCGACCACACCGTCACGGCAATCTTGGGGGGCTTGACCGCCAGTAGCTACGAAAACAATCAACTCCAGTATGCCCGCCTCCCTATCGAAGCGGGGCAAGTGGTGATCATCGTGCCTGATCTGCCCCAATATGCCGCGCAAGCGCGCGCCGTTTTGCCTCCCACCGTAACGCTTAGCGATGCCTTACGCAATATCGCCTCGGTGCCGCTGTTGATCGACGCCCTACGCCGGGGGGATCACAAGTTGCTACGCGGGGCATTGACAGACCATCTGATCGCGCCGACCCGCCTTGCCAGTATCCCCGGCATCAGCGAAGTGATCGATGTCGCACTGCACAACAACGCGACGGGCGTGGTCTTATGCGGCACGGGCCCCTCGCTGATCGCCTTTGCGCCCCGTGACCACAAGCCCATCGCCGACGCCATGATCGCCGTGTTTGCCGACCACAGTATCCCTTCACGGGCATGGGTCATTCCGCTCGACACCCAAGGCATCGTCCTCAGCGCCGCGCAATCCACCTAAACCGCCAATTCCGCTAGTTCTTATCTGCTTCCAACGCCATGCCCTTATACTGACGACGGTTTAGCGTGACGCCCGTTTTGCCCGTCCGCTCTCACCGACTCTTTTTCTGACGATCATTCGTAAGGATACGCCCTATGATGCGTTCTATGCGCCGCCGCCGCTCTAAGCCCGAAGATGAAATTGAAGTCCCTGATGTCCCCGTCAATTGGGGACGCTTAACCGGATATTTGCGCCCGTATATTGGCTTAATGATCATCGGCTTCGTCGCCTTGATCATCAGCGCCGCGCTCAGTCTCGTGTTTCCGTTGGTGATTCAACAAGTGGTCGATTCGGTATTACGACCCCAAGCCGATGCCACTGCGCCGGATACGACTTTGCTCGATCAACTGGTGGTGCTGCTGCTCGGCGTTTTTCTGATCCGGTCACTGTCATCATTGGTGGAAACCTATTTCGTGAACTTGGTGGGCGAGCGCATCCTGCTCGATTTGCGGCGCGACACCTACAGCCATCTGCAAAATTTATCGCTCGACTTTTTTGCCACGCGGCGTATCGGCGAACTGGTCTCGCGCTTGACCAGCGATGTGACGGCGATCCGCTCCATCTTGACCAGCAACATCAATACGTTGCTGCAACAATCGCTCGTCCTCATAGGCGCGATCATCGTCATGTTGCTCTTGAACTGGCGCTTAAGCCTCTTCATCGGAGCGCTCATCCCGATTTTGCTGATGCTTGGCTATTTCTTCGGCACCGCCATGCGGCGCGGCAGTCAAGACATTCAAGATGAGCTTGCCACCGCCAACACGGTCGCTAACGAGACCATCCAGTCGATCCGCGAAGTCAAAACGTTTGTGCGCGAAGATTACGAACGCGCGCGCTATGATGGTGCCATTGGGCGCGCCTTTGACGCCTCGATCCGCGTCTTGCGGATACGCTCGGTACTCGGTCCGCTGACCGCCTTCGCCGGCTTCTCCAGCCTTGCGGCGGTATTATGGTTCGGCGGACGCGAGGCGCTGGCGGGGCGGCTCACAATCGGTGAACTGGTCGCATTCCTCACTTATGGCACGACTGTCGCTGGCAGTTTGGCGTCGTTGTTGGGGTTATATACCGAGGTGCAATCGGCATTGGGGGCAAGCAAGCGCGTGTTCCAAATCTTAGACACGCCCCCCAGCGTCCTTGATGCGCCGGATGCCACCCAACTGACCCGTTCGGCGGGACGCATCACCTTTCAGGATGTCTCGTTCAGCTATGATGACCGCCAAGAAGTCCTCCACCATCTCAATTTGGATATCGCCCCCGGCGAGATTTTGGCGTTGGTCGGTCCTAGCGGCGCGGGCAAAAGCACCATTTTCAATCTGATTCCCCGCTTTTACGACCCGACCAGCGGCACCATGCTGCTTGATGGGGTGGATATGCGCACCGTGACACAGCGCAGCCTACGGGATCAAATCGCGATTGTGCCCCAAGAGACATTGCTGTTCGGCGGTTCCATCTACGAAAATATTCGTTATGGCAACTTAGAGGCGACCGAAGCCCAAGTCCACGCCGCCGCGATTGCCGCCAATGCCCATGACTTCATCTTGGAATTCCCCGACCAGTATCAAACGGTCGTTGGGGAGCGGGGCGTCCGGCTCAGCGGCGGGCAACGCCAGCGCATCGCTATCGCCCGGGCATTGCTCAAAGACCCACGCATCTTGCTTTTGGACGAAGCCACCAGCGCGCTCGACAGCGAAAGCGAGTATGAAGTCCAAGAAGCACTCGCCCGTTTGATGAGTGGACGCACCACGGTGATCATCGCGCACCGCCTCAGCACCATCAAAGTCGCGCACCGCATCGCTGTTCTCGAAAAAGGCGTCTTGGGCGAATTAGGCACCCACGACGAATTGATGACGCACGGGGGCTTGTACGCCCGCCTCTATCAGATGCAGTTTCGCGATCAAGATGTGGCGCGCTTGCAAGACCTGCAAGACCACGCCACACGGTAAAAAGCCACCTCAACAGAATCGCCATTGGCATCCCTACAGCCTTATCCTTTGTAGGGATGCGCAACGGCGCGTCCGGCGGTCAAAATAATGGGCTATCTGCCGTCCTCACGGATTAATCCGACGCATACCCCTCAAGAATAGTGTCGTCGCTCAAATCGACCAGCGCGTAATACAAGGTCTTATCCTCGGTGACAAAACTCACACTCCAGACCTCATCATATTGCCATTCGACGTAGGTCGTCCACTCATCATAGCCATTCAGCGCGTCATCGATCCCATCCCCGCCATAGGCGAGGCTGACGGCGCTATCGCGCTGATCATCAAGCTGATCTTCTTCGTCCAGAATATTGGGGTCACTGATCGATTGCAGATAGATGCTTTCCGACTCCATTTCCACCGTTGCCGTGACCTTGACCGCTTGGATACCCCGATAAAACGTCACTTCCCACACCTGATCCCAACGATTGAACTCACTATACTCATCCCACAAATCGGGGGTATTGTTTAGCCACGCCAAGACTTCGATATCATTGAGTACAAATGGCAGCAGCAAATCCCGCTGTGCCTGTTCGACATCGGGCGCTAACGGCACGGGTGCGAACGACTCTTCAATTGCGAGCGTATTCTCATTGAAGTTGGCATAGCCGAGCCATTCTTCCCACGGCTCATCATAAAATTCGATATACCACACGCCGTTATCATCGGGTCCGCTGGCGTTCACTTGGTAGTTCGGATAATTCGCCAGCCACGATTCAAAAGGTTCGCTGTTGGCGACGATAGCGATGAGGGCGTTTGCCTTCTCATCATCGGTCTGCGCGCTGACCGTGCCGATCAGCACCATCATCATCAGCGCCACCGTCAGCAACAGCGCCAGCCTCGTCCATATCCTCTTCACGGTCATTCTCCTTTCGTAGGGGCATGAAGCCTCATGCCCGATCCTATTAAGCCCTTAGCGTGGTACCACGATGCCCTGCGGCGAGGGGGTAAAGCCCGGAAAAATTTGATCCAGCGCCGGGTTCTTCAAGCGTTGGGTGACGATCTCGGACAAGACGCTGCGGTAATCGGTCGTGATCGCCAAATCACCGTCATTAAGCGCGTTCGGTGCCAACGTGGGCCAATCGGCATACACCTTCCCTCCATTGACGCCGCCACCCATCACCATCATGAAATTACCATGCCCGTGATCGGTGCCGTAACTGGCGTTTTCCGACACGCGCCGCCCAAACTCGCTCATGGTGACAACAGTCACGTTGGGCATATGGTCGCGCAGGTCAGCATAAAAGGCGCTCAAGCCTTGCGCAAACACCCCCAATTGATCGCGGAAATAACCATCGTGGGTGCCCTGATTTTCGTGGGTGTCCCACCCGCCTAAATCGACCGTCGCCACTTCCAAGCCGACATCCGCCTTGATCAACTGGGCGATCTGGCGCAGCCCCAAGCCAAAGCCTTCATCATCTTCGGGGTAGACAGCTTCATTGGCGGGGGTATAGCCACCCGCATTGATCGCCTTGAGCAGATCGACGGTTTCAAACACGAGTTGCGCCTGTGAATCCAGCCCGTCACGGGGAGCCTCCACCGAGTACAACTGCATGAGCGCGGCTTGCGCCCGCCGCAATTCGTCCTCGCGCCCCTTTAGATGAAAGTCAGCAATCGACCGGAGCGACAACGACGATACCGATCCGCGTAAGGACGTGGGCAAGAGCGCCCCCATGCCCACCGCGCGGAAGGGTGAATCGTTTTGCCATGCTGCGGTCTGCAAATGCCGCCCGATCCAGCCCGTGCCCGTCGTTTTGCTGCCGGGGGTGCCATATTCCATGAACTGCATCGCGTCGAAGTGCGAGCGACTGGGGTCAATCGAACCGGTCGCGTGGACGACCGCCAAATCGTTGGCGCGATAAATATCCTGCAAGGATGCCAACGCCGGATGAAAGCCAAAGTAACCATCGAGATCCAACGCAGCGGTCTCGCCACTGCCCGGTTCTGGCACCGCAATCGTGGGACGGGCATCATAATAATGGGCACCATCGCCATAGGGCACCACCGCGCTCAAACCGTCAATGCCGCCTCGCAAGAAAATCGCCACCAAGACATCGCCCGGGCGATCCCCTGCTTGCCGAAATGCCAAACGTGGCATCCATGACGGGAACAGCGATTTGCTGACGCCCACCGCCCCCATCGCCCCTAAGCCTTTCAGAAAATTACGTCGTGATGACATGAGAATTCACTCCTCTTAAATCGAGCAATGCAAGCGGTTGCGTTTCTACTCTAGCGACAAGACGACGTTGGGCACGGCGCGCCTCGATCATAATGCGCACGGGGCAATCTACCGCTTGCGCACAGGTCGCCCCATGTTGGTGTACGGGCGAAGATGAGCCATTGGGTTTTGCAGTTCGGGGTGGGCACATCGCCTTCACCGCCATTGATACTGGGGAGATGCCAGCATCAAGCCATACAGGGTACCGAGCTTGGCGGACAACAATGACGCCGTGACGGGCATGTTTTCATCGCCATCCTCAGTCACAAATGCCACAAACGGGGCGCGGTCGGCGGGGTCGCTGAGGGGCACGCCAAAGACCTGCGCGGCGACCGCATCCACCAACGCGCCCACCGTTTCCGGTGCGCCAATGCGCTGACGCAACTGGGTATCCATTCCGCTCCATTGTTCGCTGTACGCCGCATGGGTCAAACGCATGGCAGCATTCCAGCGTGCCATCAGCCCACTGGTATTCAACCAAGCTACGGCGACATCGGGATAGCCATTGGGGGGTGCCCACCCATAAGGGGGCTGCCCTAGTTCATCCAACATTTCATTCCTTTGCCATTGGGAGTCTTGGCGGAAGGTGGTGCCTGTTGCCCGCATGACGCCGATGAAGAAATCCAACGGACGGCGCAATTTTTGCCCTGCGGAGTCTTGAAACTCGGTCGATAAGAACATCTGTCGCAGTACCGGAATGATCGCGCCATCGGTTTCAGCCCACACCTGCACCATGCTCTGGATCAGGCTTTCGGGTGGGTGATCCGTCACGAAGCGGATACATAATTTCTGGCAAATGAACGCCGCCGTCGCTGGATGGTTGACCAGCAAGCTGAGCAGGTGCAAGCCGTCTTCGATACCGCGTCCAGCGGGAAAGGTATGTCCCAAAATCGTCTTGGCGTCGCTATCGTGCATATCGTGATTAAAATAAAAGCCGGTCTCGGTGGCGTCGTTGACCGTCCATCCTGTCAAAGCGCGGGCAGCTTCTTTCACATCTGTCTCGGTGTAATGTCCGCCATCAACGCCCAACGTATGCAGTTCCAAAAGTTCGCGGGCATAATTTTCGTTGGGGTGTTCTTTGTCACTATAGGTTTGGTCGAGGTAATACAGCATCGCCGGATGTTGGGCGACGGCAATGGCGAGATCACGGAATTTACCAAGCGCGTGCCGTCGGAACACTTCGCGGTGCATGATGATCAAATCATGCCCCAAGTCTTCGGAAGGGATATTGAAATGATCTGTCCAAAATTCGACCATACGCTCAAGCAGTTGCCGCTTGCTGGCGACCGCCCGCCCAATCATGCCATTCTCTAAAGCTTGCTGGACGCGCCCATCAAAACCGAGCGCGTGCGAGTCTTGGCGGCTCATGAACAAAATCGGATTGCGCATCAACAACGCCTCCATCTCGGCATCATCGATACTTTCGGGGTCAAGCTGTTCATCGAGATAAGCTTCGATCCCGATCTGGCGAACACGCTCTACCTCGTCGGGGCGTGCCCCATAACTGATGCGGTTCAAAAAATGAAGTTGCGGGTCGCCCACTGTCGGCAAGCGGCGCGAAGCGCGCAACGCCGCCACACGCTCCACCAAAGCGCCGTTGCTGACTGCCGCTGCGATCAGTGCCGTGCCCGAAAGCCGTAAAAAATTACGACGCGATGTCTGCATAACCCCTCCTTTTCACACTCTCAATTACTGTACTTACTCTCTTTAGAATACGCGCTGATTATGCACCCCGTTTGACGGACTTGTGACGAAACCGTCATATTTGCGGATGGGGACAATAAAAAAGGCGGCGATCCGCAGAATCACCGCCTTTTCGTAACTGCTCAGGCTGAAAAAGGGTCG
>Ga0209181_10001035_pt1 | contig 49484 bp, 32 predicted proteins | sample MAT05_FD_187208 | JGI IMG/M metagenome (GOLD analysis project Ga0209181, IMG submission 187208) | Freshwater microbial communities from Lake Fryxell liftoff mats and glacier meltwater in Antarctica - MAT-05 (SPAdes) (version 2) | ecosystem: Environmental > Aquatic > Freshwater > Ice > Liftoff... | reverse complement strand
TAAATTTATGAATTGGTTTACTATATTCCTTTCTTCTCATAGCTACACTACCAAGTAAAAATATTGTGGATTCGGGGCTTGGCATAGCTGCCCTCATTCTTAAGGTTCGTTTATAATTTCTATTTAACCTTTCCACCCAATTGGTTGTGTATATCATTCTTCTAATTTCTACATTGTAATTTTGGTAAGTAAAATATAGGTGATACCTGGCTTCTTTATAAATTTTAAATGATGGGTATGTTTTTATCCACTTGTCTATAAAACTCTTTAGCCGTGCATGTCCTGTTATTTGGGTGTCGTCTTTTTGTGATGGGTCTAATACTACTTTTAGTTCTGCGGCTACTTCAGCTTTATGTTCTGGCTTTACTTTTGACTGTATGTTGCGCGTTAAATGTACTGTACACAATTGAACATCTGCCATGTTGAATACCGATTTAATAGCATCTTCAATACCTATCAATCCATCAGCTACCATTAGGTTTATTTCTTGTACACCGCGTTTTTGCAACCCCAAAAACACTTCTTGCCAATTGGTGGCGCCTTCGGTTGGATTATTTATTACAGCCAAAACCTCTCTTGTACGGTCTTCTTTTACTGCTAAAACTGTATAATAGCCTTCGCTACTAACTGACTTATCGCGACGTGTATACCAAAAGGTTGCATCTATATAAATTATTGGATAACGCTTTTCTAATGGTCTTTCTAACCACGCATTTACATCTTCTCTTGCATAGTTCATCATCGAACTTATGGACGATTTACTATAGTTCTGTCCATATATTTTCTCAAACAAACCTCCTACTTGAAGCGTCGTTAATTCAGCTTGATAAAGCTCATAAGCTATCCGTTTGCACTCCTCGTTATGGTCTTTTATGATGGCCAAGATAATTGGGTAGAAATTTTCATTTCTACTGCGTGGTACTAATAGCTCCATCTTGCCTCCGTGGGCAAATACACTACTTTTTCTATAACCATTATTGCTATCATCGCGCAATAAGGTAAACTATTTGCGTTCTGCACGCATTATAGTTTCAAACACTATTTTTAATAGCGATTGATAACCATTTTCTTTTTTTGCGTAATCATCTAAAATAGATGTAATTTGTGTTTGTGTAAAGTTCATTTTTTTGTTGAATCCAAGTTTTTATTTTTTAGTTCAAAACAAAAATCGAAAAATTTTCTTTACACACTTTTTTGAACAGTATCTAATAAATTCTGCTACAACAGCGCAGAAGGTTCAAACGGATAATATAAAAAATACCTATTATTGCAATAATGGATTTACTTGGAAAGTTTATTAAAAATCAGGGATTTTGCGATGTGTAGCAGAATGAATCAGTAGAATCAATGCAAATGAAAATTATTATTGATTGATAAAATTTTAGTGTAGCGTTGCTTAATCTGGAGGCATACAAAACAATTGTATTTTTTTAATTTTGAGAGGCAACGAGAAACGGTTAGTAAAATGTAACTTTAACCCCTACCCTACTCCAACAAATCGGGCCTGCGTTGTTGTGTGCGTTCAAGGCTTTTTTCGTGTAACCAATCAGATATGTTTTTTTTATGTCCGCTTAGTAATATTTCGGGTACTTTCCAACCATTAAAATCTTCGGGGCGCGTATATACTGGCGGCGACAATAATCCATCCTGAAACGAATCAAACAAGGCTGATGTTTCATCATTTAAAACACCCGGTATTAAACGAATAACCGAATCGCAAATAACGGCAGCTGCCAACTCTCCCCCACTCAAAACATAATCGCCGATAGAAATTTCTTTGGTAATAAAGTGCTCACGTATTCTCTCGTCAATTCCTTTGTAATGCCCACAAAGTATAATTATGTTACCTAGGGTCGACAACCTATTTGCCATTTTCTGTTCAAAGGTTTCGCCATCGGGTGTAGTGTAAATTACTTCATCATAGTGGCGTTTACTTTTCAAATCGTTTATACAATTTGCTATTGGTTCAATCATCATTACCATACCTGCACTACCGCCGTAGCTGGTATCATCCACACTTTTGTGTTTTGATGTGGCATAGTCTCTTAAATTAACCAAGTTTACCTCTACAATTCCTTTTGTAATGGCGCGCTTCAAAATTGAGTTTTCAAATGGGCTGCGCACCAAATCGGGCAATATTGTTATAATGTCTATTCTCATATTTTTTACATAAAAAAAACTGCCCAAATTTCCATCTGGGCAGTCTTAAAATAATTAGATTGTTGTTAATTAAAATTTCAGTTTTCCAACAGCTTGCTTGCCATTGTAGTTTACTTGTATCATGTAAATACCTTCAGCAAAATTTACTTTGTTATTTAAGTATTGTTTTCCTTTTGTGCTATTCAAAGTTATAGTTTCTATAACTTGCCCTAGCGTATTCATAACATTAACAGTTGCATTGGTAGCTTCAATATTGTTGAAGTTTACAAAAGCACCAGTTACATCATTACCAAAAGTAACATCATTGTTTACCGTTTTTACAATTGCTGGTAAAGCCGTTACAATTGGGTTATGGAAACGTATTACAAAATTCTTTACAGAATCTGCAGTTGTTGCTGCAAACGATATGCTGTTAGTATTTGATAAATTAGTTTCGTTACCCGTGGCATCAACCAACACTAAATAATCGTTTGCAAATTCGCTTGCAAAATTATTGGTAATGTTATTTAAACCATCAATTGTAATAGTGAAGTAACCGTTGTTGTTTGTTACAAATTTAACTGGCATATTAAATGAGTGGTCAAAAGTTTGTAAGCTATTGATTGAGAAATCATCTCCACCCACTTTAGTTGATACATTTATAGAACCACCTTGCGAAGGATACAATTTGTATGAATCTAAATCATCTAAACCATCAGTAGCATTTACATCATCAAAACGGAACAATGCCTCATCAGCCAATAATGAACCAGCTTTTGTAGCTTTTATGCTAATGTTACCTGCAAATGTATTTGACGATGCACTTCTTACAAAAGTAGGTTGTGCAACTGATTTTACATTCTCAGTAGCCGTCATTGTAGCTGCAGCACTGCTTGCTTTAATATAGAAACCTTGTGATGAAGGAATATCTTTAGTACCACCATTTGTGCCACCTACACCAGTTGTATAAGTTACGTAGTTGTTAATATCGGCATTCCAAGCATAATAAGTATTGCTCATGTTGCTTCTGCTGAATGATGGAGCATCCCAGTCAATTGCTGATGGATATGGGTTAGCCATTAAATTCCAACCATCTTCGGTAGGTAATCCATTGTTAGTGTATGAAGGTGCAAAGTTAAAGTTACCAGAATGCACCAAACCACGACTATCAAAAGTCATATTGGTAGTTGTAGTATAACCGTTACCCAAGTAAACCCAGAAACCTTTTCCTAATGGAATGGCATCAGTAACATCAGATGGTGTTACATAACTTGCAGCCGAACTAAATACACCCGGCGCAGCTTCATTATATCCATAAACACTTACAAATGAACCAGCATAACTTACACCCGGGAAACCCGACATAAATATTTCTGTATTGTTGTTATACCAATCTGCTAATGTAGTGTTGGTGATACAAGAGCCTAACCATGTCCAACCTGTTGTTCCGCCTGGTGCTGTACGTTGCATAATAATATTGCCAGTAATTGTACCAGATGTAATAGCCGCAATTCTACCAGTTTTAGAAACTGTTGAAACAAAAGTTAAGTTTTGTCCAGTTGTGTTGTAGTTACCATTGGTCAATGTCATCGTACCTTCCACGTTTGTAGCACCTAAAGGCGTTACACTACCAGTTTTGTTAACTGTTATGTTATCGAAAGTAAATGCACTTGCAGTTTGTGTGCCAGTACCATTAAATAAAACCGTGCTACTAAGAGTGGTGTATGCATTACCAACACCCATCACAAAATTACCTGCAACACCAATGTTACCTGTTGTTGCTAAAATTCTAGCGCCAGTGCTTGACGATGTTAAGTTATTGTAGTTAAATACTGGAATAGTTTGCGAAGCACTTCCGTTGAAATCAACAGTGCTACCAGTAATTGTGTAAACGTTTGTGCCTGGAGTAAATACATTCGCAACACCAATTGTACCGCTGTTAGCCAATGTACGTGCTCCAGTGCTCGACGAAGTTAAGTTGTAATAGTTGAAAGCTCCAATAGTTTGTGAAGCCGTACCGTTATAGTTTATTGTACTTGTTCCAATAGTTGCAGTACCAGAGTTTGTCCAGTTACCTGCTATATTAAATGTACCACTTGTAAATGAAAGTGCTCCAGTACCCGTGTAATTTCCACCAACAGTGATTGTATTAGCACCAACAACTAATGTTGAAGTTGTGCCAGAAGTTAAGTTACCACAAACCAATAATGTACCTGTAAATGTTTTATTTGTTGCCGAAGCACCGCTATTTATTTGTAAGTTACCGTATAATTTAGGATTCAAATTAGCAATTGTTTGGTTGCCGTTTGCTTGGTAAATTTGAGTACTTGCACAATCAATATTAGTGTTTGGTATTGTAAAGTTAGTTGGCCAAGTTACTGCCGCAGCATTGGTTGTAGAACCAATTGTAATTGTTGTACCAGCTGCCATAGTAAACTGCCCTACCGAACTACCCGTAATTTGGAATTGTGCAGTATTAAATGTACCAGAAGCAATAATTAAGTTTGTTGAAACTGAAATTGCACCACCCATTGTAACAACACTACCGATACCAGTTTGAGTTAAGTTATTAAAGTAAGGGAACGCACCTGCAATTGCTTGTGCACCTGTACCATTAAGATTCATTGTGTTACCAACTGCTGCATAGCTATTAGCACCCGGTGTAAAATTACCAGCCACACCAACAGTACCAGCCGATAAATTTCTTGAACCTGAGCTACTACTTGTTAAGTGATAGAAATTAAATACAGGTATTACTTGAGAAGCAGTACCATTAAAGTTTACTAAACTATTTGTAACAGTATAAACGTTTGTGCCTGGGCTAAATGTGCCCGAAACACCTATTGTACCTGCACCAACCAATATTCTTGCACCAGTTGAGGTTGAATATAAATTATAGTAATCAACTGCCCTAACAGTTTGTGTAATTGTACCTTGGTAGAAGAAACTACTTGTACCTTTTGTAAATGTACCAGTATTTGTATATAAACCAGATAAGTAACAAGTACCACTTGTAAATGATAAATTACCAGCACCCGCTAAGTTACCACCAATAGCAAGTATTCTTGATGAACCATCTAAAGTACCAACATTTAAAGTTGCATTACCAGCTAAAGTTACGTTTGATAATAATTTAGCATCCGCAGTATTTGATAATGTTATATTATTAAAGTTTTCGCCAGCTGCAGCTACACGTTTAATAGTTTGGTTGGTAGTACCTATAAAGTTAACAGTTCCTGTGCTTGTGAATACACTACCATTATTAGTCCAATTACCTTTTAAGTTAATTGTGTTTGCACCGCCATCCAAAGCACATTTTACATTGAAGATGTCTAAGTTTGCATTTACATTGATGGTGTTGTTCAATTGTACAGTTTTTAAAATTGTACCTGAATTAGCAATTTTCAAATTATTAAATGTTTCACCAGCAGCGTTAGTAATTGTTTGAATACCTGATGTTTTATCAAAAGTTACTAAACCATCACCATGAATAAAAGTACCAGAATTGCTCCAGTTACCACCAACAAATATTTGATGTGCAGGGTTGGCAACTTGTAATGTACCAGCAATAATTGTTAAACTACCATCGCAATCTAAACTGCTAAGGGTTTGGAATGTTGCACCAGTATTAAACGTCAAATTATAAAACGGACTTGCACCAGGTGTAATACCTTTTATACCTGAAGGTGCAGTCATTGTAACTGTTGACGAAGCACCATTATTAAAGATGCCTGCATTGTTCCAAAGATTTGCAACTGTAATATTTGAGGTAGAACCATTTGTTACAGTTATTGTTCCTGAATTTGTTACCGAATTAGCAATTGTAATATTTCTATTTGCCGATATAGTAACCGTAGCATTTACAGCAATATTTAAGTCGAAGCAATTAGCATTACCATTATTTATATTAGGGTATGAATTAGAACCTCCGCTAACATCAGGTATAACTGCAATAATTGTTGCATCTGGAGGAGTTGCTGGTATTGCATTAAAATTGTCAATCCAGTTTGTAACATTAAACCAGTTATTGTCAATTGCATCACCAGTCCAAACGTATTGAGGCTGAGTTGTTGTCCATAAAACATTACCAGTTGCAGCACTTAAATCGTCATTTTCATATAAGTAAGAACCTAAAACTCCACCAGCATCATTTACTGTAATTACACCCAAACCAAATATGCGGGTTACATTGTATGTAGCACCAGGGTTAAATGTTATTAAGTTAGCCGTAAAATCACTAAAGTTATTTTCTAAATTAATATATGTGCCACCCAATGCACCATTAGAGAAGCTACCGTTTGATAAATTATTTGTTACATCAATATTACCACCATTCTTTATATATAAACCATTGGCATTTGTATATTGTATTGAATAGAATTTAGGTTGTATTGTGCCTCCAGAATTTACATTAAATGAATAAGTACCAGTTGTTTGACGTGTAACACTAGCAATTATTGATGATGATGAACCAACCATCTTTAAAACACCACCATTGTTTACATTTAATGAAGAACTAGCGCCATTTTTAATAGTTCCGCTTGTTCCCATATCTAATGTACCTGCAATATTTAAGGCATCAACACCAATATTATCGCCATTATACATGGTAAGGTTATTCAAGTTAAGCGTTCCAGCCAATAAATTTGTATTACCATTTGAGCGTAAATCATTTGTTGTTACATTGTAAACCGAAGCGGGCACCCCATTAATTGTTAAGTTAAAGAATGACGATGCGCCATTGTTTAAAACAAAAAGACCAGCCGATGCGGCAGTTAAGGTAACAGTACCGTTTCGTGGATTAAATGTTCCTGAATTAGTCCAGTTTTTCTTAACTGTTAATGTATAATTATTACTAGTAACATCTAAATTACCAGCAGCAATATTAAAATATCCGTTAGCCAATGAGTTAGCGCCTAATTGGAAATTTGCTGTTCCGTTTATAAGTACATTATTAAATTGCGATGCGCCATTATTAATTGAAATAGTACCAACTGTATTTGCAGCAAAAATTGAAGTGCTATTTCCTGGCAAGAATGTACCTGATGCAGGCTTACTCCAGTTGCCATAGCATATAATTGTATCGCCTGCACCAGAAGATACAAATAAACCATTTATTAATGCGTCGCTATTGATTGTAAAATCAGGAGCTGATGCAAATGGTGTATTTAAAGTAAGCGTAGCACCAGTGTTTATTGTTAGTTTGTTAGTTAAAGCACCGTCTAATATAACAATTGGTTGGTTTGTTGCAGTGGCTATAATTACATCTTCTGCACCTGTTGGAACTATTGATGGGCCAGCACTTGCAGTCCAGTTATTTGCGGTAAACCAATCAGTACTTACCGAACCATTCCAAGTTAAAGTTATTGGGCCTGTCCAATTAATTATGCTGTGTGGGTCACTTTCAAAAGTAGGGCCAGCAAAAATACCTAAGTAATTATTAAATGTAAGAACACCAACAGTATTAACCGTTTTCATTACATTTTTTGCGGTTCCGCCTGGGTTCAAACCAAAAGTTGTATTTTGTATGAGGTGTGTTTGGTTGTTCTCTACTCTTAAATATACGCCATTTGTAGCACCATTCGTAAATGTACCATTACTAAAATTATTTGTTGCATCAATAAATGCACCGTTATTAATAACAATACCTGAAGTAGTCATATACTCAAACAAATAGTTTTGAGCTTTAATAGTACCACTCATGCTAAAATTGTAACGACCACCACTTGTGTTGTTCGATACATTTGCAATTTGTGTAGGAGAACCCACCACTTCAATAATACCGCTTGGGTTTACATTTACTGTGGCATTGTTACCAACACCCATTGTTCCGTTTGCAGTTACTTTATAAGTGCCCAAAATCAAAATTGTTTCACCACCATTGCCTAAAGCAGCATTGTAACCATTTTGGTCAAATGTACCGGCAGTAAGCGTAAAGTTACCAACTATTGAGAAATTATCTAATAATTTGAATGATGAAGTAGGACCATTAATTACAATGTTATTTAAAACTGAACCATTACTTTGAATATTTGAAGGTGTACCAGTTGAGTTATTCATTGTAAATGTGCCAGATGTAGTAAATGTACCAGTGCTTGCTTGCAAATCTCCACCAACAGTAACATTATTACCATTAATGTTCAATATACCACTTTGCACACGTAAGTCATTTAAAATTACTGGGTCACTGTTATTAAATACCGCTGTTAAACCAGCCGGTTTGTTTACAGTTACATCATAAAATGTCTTTGTACCAGTTGTTCCGTTCCAAATATTTTGTTGCGTAACACCTGTACCGTCAAAAATAACTTCACCTGCATTACAAATTAACGAACCACCACCATTGTTATTATAATCACCACTCACAAATAAAGTATAGTTGCTTGCACTAACATCTAAAGTTGAGTTGTTGAAATTTAAGTTCCCTTTTACTGAAGTATTTTCGCCCAATGTTTTGATGTTGGCTGTATTCAGGAATAAGTTACCGTAACTAATACCACCAATTATTTGATTCATGTTAGCATCATAGTAAGTTGTACTTAAAGCATTAAAATCATAAGCCGCAAAATTAGTAGGACAATTGTTAGCACCTCTTATATAAAGAGTAGCATTTGCCTCTAATGTAAATACACCCAAGGCATTGTTAGAAGTAATTGTGAATGTGCTCATGTTCAAATAATTGATTGCTGCACGTACATATACATCTTGGTTAATAGTTACGTTACCAGCTAAAATTTTTACTCCGCTACCAGTAAAGTCTAAATTATTAAATTTGGCTGCGGCGCAGTTTTGTGCACCGTTTCTATTAAACAAAATAGTCCCAGTGTTTAAAACACATCCACCTGGGCCACTCCAGGTAACACCAGTAAAGCTATGTATTTGTCCACCATCATTATAATTACCAGCTGCATTTATATTAACATTACCTCTTAAATCCCAATTACTTCCTGTGGCTGCAACTAAAGTGCCTCCATTCACATTAGTAATATTTGTAACAATTAAAGGATTGAAAGTTGTTACAGTTCCACATGAAATTGTTAAGTTATAAAAAACACCATTTGTAATAGAGTTTGTTCCTGCGCAGCCTGTAGTTGTAAAGGCAACTGTACCAACAGTAGATGTTGTAAAGGTTGCATTATTCAGATAATCACCTTTAATTGTCATTGTGTAGTTAGCCGTATTCGGGTATAAGTTACCGTCCAAAATATTTAAGTCGCCATTTATACCTATTACTAAACCGGTAATAAACACAGTAGAGTTTGGTGCATTTATATTCAAGTTTTCAAAGCTGCTTGTACCATTCACAATTGAGAATGAGCCTGATGCTCCTAAGAAATTAACTGATGAGTTAGGAGCACTGTTTGCAATAAAGAATGAGCTTGCAACTTTGGTCCATGAACCATAAACATTAATATCACTTGAGTTAGAAAGTACAATAATATATGCACTACTAAGGCCTGTTCCTAAGAAAACATCATTGTAAACGGTTAAATCAAAACCATTTAATTTTAAATTACCAGTTGTCAAAGTAAGGTTTTTACAAATCGCGTTAGCAGTAAATATAATAGGGTCGTTGGTTACGTCGGGTATTATTGCGTTATCACTTAATGTAGGAACATTCATTGGCAACCAATTACCAGCAACATTCCAATCGCTATTTAAAGCACCAGTCCATGTTACTGTGTTTGGCACTGGCCATAATAAGTTACCTGTTGTGGCACTATTGTCGTCACTTTCATAAAGAAATGAACCTATACTACCACTTAAAACCTCTCCAAAAGTAATTGCAGGAGCTACTGTTCTTCTTACATTAAAATGCGTACCTACCGTAGCTACACCCGCAAAGTTAAATGCAACACCCGTAATAGGATTTGCTATTACATTACAATTTAATTGCAAATAATATTTTGGTGCACCAGCAGCCGTGTTAATAAACGACCATGTTCCGTTTGATAAATTATTGGTTACATCAACATTTGAACCTGGTTGTAAAATCATACCGTTATCACTTAAATACTCATAAGCATAATATTGAGCACTCAATGTTCCCGTAATATTTATGTTAATTCTATTGTTAGCGGTAGAACGTGTAATACGGGCAGGTAATAAATTATTACCAATAGTTATAAGAGTTCCGGCAACATTTATTGTAGAGTTCCCATTATCATTGTTAACTCTTAAAGTTGCATTGCTACTTACTTTTAAAGTACCACCTGCGGCAACTGTATGTGTTTCAATATAGCCAGTATTGTTACTACCTAATGTTAATGAATTACCGTTTACATCAAGCGTTGCACCATTGCCAATTGTTAAGTCTCTTGTAAAGGTTGTAGTTGCTGATGTAAGCGTATAAGTTCTAGCATTGGTTTGGGATTGGTTAAACAATACATTTCTAAAGTTTGAGTTACCACCTTGTATTACTTTAGCAGTAGTATTGTTACTTTCAAAAGTTACATTACCAGTGTTTACAGTAAATGCACCATTATTAATCCAATTGCCTGTTAAAGTAATATTAAAATTACCAACATTAGTAGTATTTAGCGTTGTGTTAGCTCCAATTGTTAAGTCGTTCACTTGCCAATCGCAACCCATTGTTTTTGTACCAGTATTAGAGGTAGTTACATTTTTTGCAACAAATGTTGGCGTTACAAATGTTTGGTTACCACCACTAAATAAGAAATTCGCATTATTGGTTGTCCATGTACCATCGTTTTGTACAGTACCTCTAATTTCATGTGTTAATGTACCCATGTTTACTGTATTACCAGTTAAAACATAAAATGCCAGTGGCGTACCAGATGTACGTGTAAATATACCACCATTGTTTACAAAAGTTACTGAACCACCCGTTTTGTTGAAATGCACATAATGCTCGTAGCTATTTAATAAACCCATATCAACCGTTTGGTTAACATTACCAGTGTAGTAAAAATAGTTATTGTTGTTAGTTACATTATAATGCCCAAAAGTACCGTTATTCTGCCAATTTACACCTGAGAAATTTACTGTTCTGTTCGTTATACTAAGCGTAACACCAGTATTAACATTTACATTACTCAATAAATTAATAATATTATTTTGACCTGCCGCAATTGTTTTTATACCAGCATTTGTACATAATAAATTTGGTATATCCAAATTCGCACCTCCACCTTGTCCGTCAATTACATTTTGATTACCACCAGCCAAAGCCAATGTTGACGTTAGTGTTGGAGTATAAAAACGAATATCAACAGTTGCACCAGTACTTGTTATATTAAAGCCTCCATCAATTAAGGTGGCATTGCGCGTGTTAAAATTACCACACAAATTTAAACTGCCCGTCATTGTTGCATTATTACCAACAGTGTTACTTAAAATAAGATTACCATAAGTACAGTCAGTAAATATTGTTTGGTTTATAGCACCTCCAACCAAATTAACAGTTGAACTGCAATCTAAATTATAAACCCCAAAGCCTAATGGAAAAGCAGCGCCAGTAGAACTTGGAATAGCGCAATTTATAATACCACCAGCATCTAAAGTTAATGATTTAGGGCCCGTACCAGTCATTGTAAATGCACCCATCGTTAATGAAATGCTATTTTGAACATTTACATTTCCGCTAATATTCAAGTTGGCACCCAACGTTTTTGTAAATGCGCCTGAACCACTCAAAATCAAGTTATTAAATGCAGTTGCAAAACCAGTGTAATCAACATCAATAGTCCAATTACCGCCATTATGAGTAAGCGTACCTGTTGTACCCCAAAGTATTACAAGGCCACCAGTTGGGAAAGCCATATTACCAGTTAAAAATACCTGCTGGTTTGTAGCATTTAATTGGGTATTTACATCATTAATAGTTAAGTTTCCTGCTATTGTGGTTGTGCCTAATAAAGTTTTCGTTGTGTTTACAGCAGTAACTCTACCTAAAGTTAAGTTACCATAATTAGTTGCAAATACACTTTGGTTAATATCCGCTAAGTATTGTACTGTACTATTTGTAGCCAATGTAACTGTACCAAATGCAGTTGGAAAGTTATTAGTTCCTCTAACTATTGCAGTTGCGCCTTGCACCGAAAACATTTTAGACGCTGTACCTGTAACTTGCTGTATTCCAAAATCAACTGCACCACTTCCAGCAATAATATTGAAATCACCGTTAACATTTATTGGGCGCAATACAGTCTTAGTACCAGCACCTTGTGTAGTAATATTATTAAAAGTTGTTGTTTGAGAGCCAGCATCTATATTTTGATTACCAGTAGTGGCTTGAAAAACAACTGTACCAGCTCCAGTTTGTGTAAATCCTGCTACAGCATTATTTATCCAATGGCGTCCAATATTTATAGTATTTGTGCCTGCATCCAAAACTGTAGAAGCAGCAATTGTTATGTCATTTGTTACTCCTAAAGTAGCACTAATAACTTGTTTTGTACCACTACCTGCGGTTACAAAATTATAAAAAGTACCATTATTGCTGATAGTTTGGTTACCTGCATTATTAAATGTTACCGTACCTTGTTGAGCCGCAAATAAACCAGGCGCTGTTAAGCTCCAATTACCGCCAACGTTTAAAGCAAAATTTGTAGTTGTAACATCTAATAATCCGTTTGTTATATTCAAATTATTCGTAACTGTTGTTGCTGCTCCTAATTGAATTTGGCCCAATGAATTTACATTCAAATTATAAAATGATGAACCGCCTAGAGACAATGGATAAATTCCGATAGGCCCATTTAGATTAACAGTTGAGTTACCATTGTTAAAAGTACCAACATTTAAGAAGCTACCTCCACAATTTAAAATGGCAGTGTTGTTTGCTTGCGTAAGTACTGTACCAACCAAAATATTTACATTCTCACTTACGGTTAAAGTTCTTGTTGTTCCTACATTTAATGTAACAGAACCTGTTCCGCTAAAACTGTTTCTATCTAAAACTAATCGTCCTGCAAACGCATCCGCACTTGTAATGTTTACTACAATAGGTGTGGCCGCTGCAATTGTGTTGTGGTCAATATAAACTGTATCGGCTGAAGAAGGCACAATTGCTGGATTCCAGTTTCCTGGCGTATGCCAATCGTTATTACCAATTGCATTTGTCCATTTTTTTGCTGACGTAGTCCAACGTACCCTGCCTGTTGCGGCATTCAAATTATCGTTTTCAAAAGCAGCACCAGCAAGTGTACCTGTAGAACCATTAAAAGTAATATTACCCGTACCCGAAGTACGCGCCACATTAAAGGTTGGCACAATGCCATTTACATTAAACTGAACATTGTTTGCTGTAAAGTCAGCAAAGTTAATGCCATTCAAATTAAGATAAGAAGTACCTATACCATTTGAAAAAATACCATCGCTTAAATTATCAGTGGCATCAATAGTACCACCAGCAACAGTTAAACCATTTGTTTGTGTATTTTGTATTGAGTAGTTTTTAGCATATAAAACACCACTGTTTTGAGTTATTGTAAAATTACCTGAGGCGTTGCGTTGTATTGTTGCATAGTGTCCAGCAATACCAACTATTCTCAAAGTTCCACCATTATTAGTAATAGTAGAGTTATTTGACATCTGCAAATTGGCATCTTCGTCAACATATAATTCCGAACCTGCAGCTATTGTTATAACCCCAGTTGCACCAGTTAATTGAACTAAACGTCCACCTAATTTAAAAGTTCCTGCTGTTAGGGTTAATGGTTGGCTGTTTGTTAGTACTAAATCATCAGACGTTATAGTATAAGTGCCACCAGTATTAACCGTAATACCTCTATAGAAACAAGTTAATGCAGAGCCCGGTTTAAATGTTTTTGAGCCAGAAGCTGCACGCAAAGTAACCAAGCCTGCATTATTATTTGAGTTAAATACGTCATTAACAACCCAATTTCCATAAGCATCAACCGTAAATGCACCAGTATTTACATTACCTGTTGTAATTGTAAAGTCGTTTAATATTGCAATGTTACCACCTAAAGTAGCTGTTTGTCCTAAGTTTTGTGCAACCAACACATCATAAAATCTTTTACCTACTGCATTACCACCCGTGTTAATTGTTTTACTATTACCTATAAATGATACTAATGAGTTGTTCACATTAAATGTACCGTTATTAGTCCAAGTGCCACCAACCGAAATTGGATAATTACTAATTGTTGTTTCCAACGTAACACCCACATTAATAGTTAATATACCACATGGCGAAATTCCTCCTGCCAAAGTTTTAACACCACTACCAGCAAAAACAACTCCACCAAACTGTGAACCGCTAATTGTTTGAGGCCCTGCAGCATTAAATGTTACTGTATTACCACAACCTTGTTGAAAAGTACCATTGTTTACCCAATTACCAGTGGTTGTGATATTAAAGTTGCTAGCATTAAAAATTGATAATGCGCTAATATTAATATCGCAGGTGGTAAGCATTGAACCAGCAGTAATTGTTTTAGTGCCACTACCTGTGAAGTTTACACAATTAAACGTTACTGGGTTTAATGATAAGTTTAAACTTTGTGCCCCTGCACCATCAAAATTAAATGTGCCTCCGCTTGAGGTAAATGTTGTGCCAGCCGCCCAAGTTGCATTTCCACCAACATAAATTACTTTATTGGTACAATCAAAATCTGCTGCATTGGCAGTTAAAGTTAAGCTACCATTAATATCAATATCCGTTAATGGTGTTAGCGTTTTTAATCCAACAGTTGGTTTGTTAATTGTAAGGTTGCCAAAATAACTACCAGGAGTCATTGATACGGTTTGATTTAAGGTAGCACTTATAAAACGCGTAGTGCCAGTTTGGATAAAACCACCTATGCCACCGTTTATAAAATTGCCTGAAATATTTAGGTTTTTATTATTAAAATCAACAATTACATTATTGTCGACAGTTAAATTACACTGTACAACATTTGTAAGGTTATTTTGAGACGTCATTGTTTTTGTGCCAGTTCCAGTAAACACAAGATTCGGAAAAGTCATGTTATTAAAGCCAGCGCCTATATTCTGAAAATCACCATCAAAAGTAATTGTAACACCGCAACCCGAAGGTATATAATCTACATCACGTAAGTTATAGTTACCACCAATAGTATGGCTATAACCACTATCACGGAAAACTGCGTTATTACCTATTCTTGTAAAATTACCATTGATATCTAAACTACCCGAAGCTGATTTGTAGTTAATACCAACTCCAGAACCGTTTAGCTGCAAATTACCATAAGTGAAGCCAGATGCTAAAATTTGTACAGTATTTTGAGTGGTGTTGTTATAAAGTACAGTACTTAATATAGACAGAGACTTAGAACCAAAAGATGTCATTGCTGGCAAGAAATTATTTAAGCCTGTTACATTTATTTGAGTGTAATCGCCTAATATAAATTGTCCGTCACCATCATTCGTTATAGTGCTTGTGCCCATATTAACTATTAAACCAAGTGTAGATGTACCACCATTGTTAATCTCAATAAAATTACCGCCTACGTTAATATTGTTGTTAATTGATTTGGTTCTGTTGTTAGTTGCGTTATCTAATATAAATGTGATATTCTCATAGTTTATTGTTCCACCCGCAGCAGGGCCTATTGTTTGGTTGCCATCCAAGTTGTCATAAGTTACTGTGGCGTCGTTAGTAAAAGTACCTCCAGTAGTTACTGTATGATTACTAGCAATTGTAATATCAAAACCTATAAGATTTGCATTTGTGAAACCGCTTACAGTTAAGTTACCGTTAATGTCAAGGATTCCATCTGTGGTTTTTGTATTTAATACTGTATTGTTTAAAGTTAGGTTACCATAACTAATACCGCCTCTAACTGTTTGCGTAAAATCACAATTATAAGTTGTTGTAGATGTTGGCGAGAAATTATATGAATTAAAATTTTGAGGAAAACCATTTGCACCTCTAATTATTAATCCGCCAGTTCCGTTCACATTAAAGTTGAATGAACCTTGGCCGTTAATAGTAGTAGCTGCATTAGCACAATTTCCAAATTGTGCAGTTGCACCTGTGTTAACGGTAAAATCATTGTTAATATTAAATGTAATTGGGTTTGCACCAACAAATTGTTGGAATGTGGTTGTACCAGCACCACAAATTATATTTGCCGAACCAAAGTCGGTAGTTAGTAGAGAACTATTTACAGTACCACCATTAAATGTAATTGAACCAATAAAATTACAAATACCGTCTTGTCTAAAACCTGCATTAAAATTATGATTGCCAGAACTATTAACCGCTGCTGTATTACTTATTGTAACGGCACCAGCAGCAACAATATCACCAGTTAAATTCTTAGGGTTAGAAATTCCTCCATTTGAGAAAGTTAAGGTATTTACCGTAACGAAAGTAAAGTCAATAGCTTGTATTGTTGCACCATTAAAAGTTAAACTACCAGCTGTTTGATTATAGGTACTACCAACACTAACCGCAAAATCTTTAGCAACTGTGTGGTTTACATTTGAAGCAGTAAGGAATGATGAATTTCCATTAACAAATAATGAACCGTTAACTATAATACCTCCATTTAAAATAACATTTTCCGCATTACCGTTAATAGTTAAATTATTGAATGTTGCAGCAGCCGTAATAGATTGTACAGGAATAATAAAAGCACCAGTACCTGCTATAAAATTAATTGTTCCGTTGCCAGTTAATTGACCATTACCAGCCTCAGTCCAGTCACCAGCTACATTATGAGTTAAGTTACCATCATTAATAGTACAATTTGCTGGAATATTTACATTACCACCAATTGTAGTTGATTGCGTTAAATTTACAGTTGTAGTTCCTGCCAAAGTAAAATGGTAAAATTCAAAAGAACCAGAACCACTAACGGTTATTGTAGTTCTATTTAATGTAGAAGCAGTATTTGTAGAAATGTCAGCATATAAATCCAAAACACCATTATTTACAATGTTTCCTCTAAAAGTTAGTGTGTGTGCAATGTTTATTGCAACACCCGTAAGCATTGAACCACCTGCATTAATAGTAGTTACACCATTAATTGTAGATGTTCTTGTAGTAGCATCACCAACATAAAGCCCACCAGAAACACCTTGCCCAACGGTAAGGTCTAGTATGTTTAGGTTAACAACATCTATGGTAATTGTGTGACCATCTTTGATAATAAAATTATCGAGACCACTTGTTAAGTTACTAGCAATAGCAGCAGTGCCAGAGCCATTGGAAGCTGTATTCCAGTTAGACAGCACACTAAAATTATTAGTTGCCTGCGAAAAGAATGTTGCAGCATTTGCATGGATAACCGATAACAAAATTGTTACAGCCAATAATGCAAACTTTAAAAATGGCGTGCGCCTTGCATTGCCATTGTTGTTAGTTAAGGAATTGTTTTTCATATATAATTGATTTAATTTATTTACGATTGTAATACTTACGAAAAATAGTAAGTGGCAAAAATAGGTTTAAAAATTGTAAAAATCAAACCTTTTTTCGTCGTACTTAATAATAATTAAAAATGTTACACTTATTTAGTTGAAAATGCAAATAAATCAGACGAGTGAAACCAAATGTTAAATAAATATTGTTTTTCAGTAAAACCAATTTATCTTTATTGCCAAAAACCACTTATCCTATTTTTTTGCAGGTTATCGAAAAAGGTAATTAATAATTTGCAAATTTAGATTTTTTAGTTTTTTTTGTGAAAAAGGAATTTAACCTATGAAAAAAATAATTTTATCGATTGTATGCTTTTTGTGGTGTATTGCTAGCAATGCGCAGTTACTTAAAAGCAAAGATAAATCAGGGAAAATTCATTTTTTTTCTGCCACACCCATGGAAAACATTGAAGCAAAATCAGATGTTGCCACTTCATTGATATTTACAGAAACCGACTCAATAAAATTTTCAGTACCTATAACTTCTTTTCAATTTGAGAAGTCATTAATGCAAGAACATTTTAATGAAAATTATATGGAATCTTCAAAATTTCCGAAGGCTAGTTTAAGAGGAAAAATAAACGAAAAAATAGACTTCAAAAAAGATGGCGAACACAAAGTAACAGCAACATGTATTTGTACAATTCATGGAATTTCGAAGCCTTATTCCCTAATTGGAACAATAAGTGTAAAAAATAATGAGGTGATATTAAAATCTAAATTTGATGTGAAGCTAACAGACCATAACATAGACGTACCTAAGCTTGTAGTGAAAAACATTTCTGAAAATATAGCCGTAAATGTCGAGTTTATTTATGCGCCATACGTAAAAAAATAAAAAAAAACTTGCGAATTATTAACTAATCAATATTTTTGCTTTTGAATGTGATTCTAAACAACCCAAAATCATCTCAAGAGGTAACCCAAGACAAACAGTATAGTATGCTTGACATCTTTGAATTTTATAGCCAAATGGAGCGTAACAAAATTATGCTTTCGTTCAAGGGTGACATTACCTCGGAGTTGCTAACTTCTATTCTCCAAATAATGGAGAGTAAGTTGGAAAATATACAAGAAGAACCTAAAATTAAAAAGAAGGTTTATAATGTTCTTGTAGAATGTCTTCAAAACCTTTATCATCATCTTGATGTATCGCCCGATGGTAGCGATGAAGAGACGAAAATTGCAAAATCAGCAATTTTTATGATTGGTAAATACGATAATGAGTATAATATAATTACTGGTAATTATATTTTAACCAAAAACGTAGATACACTTAAAGGTAAACTTGACAAAGTAAATAGTATGGATAAGGAACAACTTAAAGAATACTACAAACAAATTTTAAGTGAAGGCGAATTTTCTGCCAAAGGTGGTGGAGGACTTGGTATGATTGACATTGCACGCAAATCGGGTCAAAAATTAAACTACAGTTTCAAATTAATTGACCCTACTTATTCATTTTTTAGTTTAAACATCAAAATATCATAATATATTCTCAAAATGGAAACATTACTAATAGAAGGTTCTGCAAAAACACCAACAATTAAATTCGACTCTGCATCAGGCGTAGTTGACATAAAAGGGCGTTCAATTCCCGAAAACTCAATTGAATTTTATAAGCCACTCATAGATTGGTTAGAGAAATATGCTATAAAGCCACAGCCTACAACATCTGTAAACATTCAGTTAGAGTATTTTAATACTTCATCGTCAAAATGTATTTTAGATGTATTTAAGAAATTAGAAAGTATCAACAAATCTGGTAACAGCGCAGTAATTATTAATTGGCATTACGAAGAAGACGATGAGGACATGAGTGAAGCTGGCGAAGATTACAAAGCAATAATAAACGTACCATTTAAAATGGTAATGGTAGAAGGCTAATAAAAACTTTAATACTATTTAGAAACGCCGGTTCCGAAAAACCGGCGTTTTATATTAAAAAAAATACACACACTTTTTTGATTTTGATATGAAGAATAATTACTGTGTAATTATGGCAGGTGGCGTTGGTAGCCGCTTTTGGCCCATGAGTACCACAAATTATCCTAAACAATTTATTGATGTTTTAGGATTAGGCGACACCCTTTTACAACTTACCTACAAAAGATTCTTAAATATTTGTCCTAAAGAAAATATTTATATTGTAACAAACGAGGCATACAAAAAATTGGTAAATGAACAATTACCTGAAGTGCCCAACAACCAAGTATTATTAGAACCAGCACGAAGAAACACCGCACCATGCGTGGCTTACGCGAGTTTTAAAATATACAAACAAAACCCCAAAGCCCGCATTATTGTTGCGCCAAGCGACCATGCCATACTCAAAGAAGATACTTTTAGAAAAGCTGTTTTGTCATGTTTTAGAAAAGCAAGTAGCGAAGAATGTTTGGTTACAATAGGCATAAAACCTACACGCCCCGACACAGGCTACGGTTACATACAGTTTAAAGATAGCCCAATAATTGAAAAAGATAAAAGAATAAAAAAGGTAAAAACTTTTACCGAAAAACCCGACATAGAAATGGCTAACTTTTTTCTGCAAAGTGGCGATTTTCTTTGGAATGCAGGCATTTTTATTTGGAGTGCTCAAACAATTTTAAATACATTTGAAAAATATATGCCTGAAGAGTATGCCTTGTTTCAAGAAGGAATGGATGTTTATAATACACCTGCCGAAGAAGAATTTATAAAAAGAGTTTATCCAATGGCTAAAAACATTTCTATTGACTATGGCATTATGGAAAAAGCAGCCAATGTTTATGTACGTTCTTCTGTAATAGGTTGGAGTGATTTAGGAACATGGGGTTCATTGTATCAAAAGATAACAAAAGATGAAAATTCAAATGCAATAGTTGGGAAAAATGTAATGACATATAACACTCGCAATTGCATTGTACACATGCCCAAAAATAAGTTAGTAATACTTGAAGGATTAGATGATTTTATTATTGTAGAATCGAAGGATACACTACTAATTTGCCGCAAAGGAAGCGAACAAAACATAAAGCAAATAGTAAACGATGTAAGAATGGGCAAAGGCGATAAATATGTGTAAAGTTTAAGCGCGATACTTCATATATGTTGACTATATTTGAATAAAAAATTACAAAATGAAATTAACTATCAAAATACTTTTAGCAGCATTTTTTACAATGCTTTTGAGTGCGAATGCACAAGAAAAATTGCAAATGATGAATGGAGGGTTGTATGATGTAAAAGTATTGGATACAACAAGTAATAAAATTTCAGTTGAATACCTAAAAAAGAACAAACCAAAAATATTAGTTTTAAACAAAGAAGATGTTTTTTCTTTGAAATATGCGAATGGAAAAGAAATAATTTTTTACAAACAAGATTCTTTAAGCGAGGAAAATTATATGGTTCCTTCGGAAATGGAAGCATACATTGCTGGACAAAGAGATGCAATAAAAGGATTTCATTCGCCAGTAACTACTATTGGCAGTTTTGTAGTGGGGGCAGCTGCTCCATTTGCATTAGCACCAATTGTAGGTGGTTATGCTTATTTTTTATCACCATTGCCAATTGGGGCTTACATTGGTATTGCTGGTGCACGATGGATAAAAATTAAGCGCAAAAACGTATCCGACCCAAAATACTTAAAGTCGGATACCTACATTATGGGTTATGACCATGCAGCACGTGGCAAAAGAGTACAAAACTCTATGATTGGCGGTGGGCTAGGATTGTTGGTGGGAATTATATCTTCTGTAATACTTGTATCTTTAAAGTAAATAGATAAGTGAAAAAAAAAATAATTAATTTTATTATTGATTACTTTTTTCATACCGCATTTTTTTTTGCATTATTCTTTACGCAAAGCCATATTTTATTAGGATTTACCTTAAATTCCAATTTAGTAATTCTGGTTTTTTTTTCAACACTTTTAATATACAATTTCAGTAATTTAGGCAGTGGTAAATTCAAAATAAGAAGGTTTATTATCTACCTTTCATTAATAATTTGTTTTTTTATAATAGTAAATTTACTTACTATAATTATTGATACTATAATCTATATTACTTTATTGCTATTTTTAGTTTTAAGTTATGTAGCACCCAATATAAATTTTAAGCCACGGAATTTTTTCTTGCTAAAAATATTTTTGTTAGCATTTACTTGGGCTTTAGGCAGTATATTATTTGCAGATAATGGTTTAATGAAATACATTTTGTTCGTATCAAACTTTTTATTTGTGGTTTCTATTTCAATACCTTTTGATATTAGAGATGTCGAAACAGATTTAATAATTACAATACCGAAATATTTTGGAGTGAATAAATCCATACTACTTTCACTAATTCTATTTAGTATTTCTACAATATTACTGGGTTATGTAACTGGTAAATTTCTATTATTTTCTCTATTGCTTTTTGTTGGCAATATGTTTTTATACCAAGCGAAAACCTATTCGAAAAACAAATATTACTTGGCAGGATTAGAAGCCTTAATTGGATTGCAAACGGTTTGTTTGTGGATTTAATCAACTATTTTATTCAAATAAATCATATTAAAAAATCTATTTTCAAATTCAACTTTGATAATATATAAAAAGCCTTATTTTTGTGCGGAATGGCAATTAAATTTGTAAATAAAATATGGCAAAAGTTACAATCGACGATGTAGAAATAGAAGTACCAGATGGTACTACAATACTCAATGCAGCCCGCATGATTGGTGGCGATTTGGTGCCACCCGCAATGTGTTATTATTCCAAACTAAAAGGCAGTGGTGGCAAATGTCGCACATGCTTGGTAGAGGTTGCGGCTGGTTCGGCAAAAGACCCGCGTCCTATGCCTAAGCTGATGGTATCATGTTCTACAACAGTGCAAGATGGTATGATAGTTAAGAATTTAACTTCGCCAAAAGTGCTTGAAGCCCGCAAAGGCGTTGTAGAGTTTTTATTAATTAACCACCCTTTAGATTGTCCAATTTGTGACCAAGCAGGAGAATGTGATTTACAAAATTTAGGTTACAAACACGGCCTTGCAAAAACACGTTACGAAGAAGAAAGACGCACCTTTGAGAAAATTGATATTGGCGAAAAAATTCAATTGCACATGACGCGTTGCATACTTTGCTATCGTTGCACTTATGTGGCTGACCAATTAACCGACAACCGCGTGCATGGCATTATAAACCGTGGCGATGCTGCTGAAATTAGCACATATATTAGCAATGTTGTTGACAATGATTTTAGTGGAAACATGATTGATGTGTGCCCTGTTGGCGCATTAACTGATAAAACTTTTAGGTTTAAACAACGTGTGTGGTTTACAAAACCCGTTGATGCACACCGTAATTGCGACAAATGCAAAGGCAATGTAACCCTTTGGTACAAAGGCGATGACGTACTTAGGGTAACTGGCCGAAAAGATGAAAACAATGAAGTAGAAGAATTTATTTGTAATGCTTGTCGTTTCGATAAAAAATTGACAAGCGATTGGATTATTGATGGCCCTACAAAAGTGAAACGGACATCAGTAATATCTCAAAACCATTACGAACAAATTGATTTGAATAAATTACGTTTAGATGTTGAAAGACAGCTAAAACACCAAGGCGGACGCAAGGAAATAAGCGAACCTTACACACAATTGCAATACAACGAAGAAGAGCAAAAAGAAATTTTTGAAGGGCAAAAACAGTTGGGCGCTTTTCGCGGATAACAATTACAAAGATTAAAAAAACAAACGTATGATTTCATTTATTTTATATAAACTTATTTTAGTAATTATAATTTTTGCCATTTCGTTGGGCATTGCAGCTTATGCAACTTATGGCGAACGCAAAGTAGCCGCTTTTATGCAAGACCGCATGGGGCCTAGCCGTGCGGGGCCTTATGGACTTTTACAACCATTGGCCGATGGTGTAAAAATGTTTATGAAAGAAGAAATTATCCCCGATGTTTCTAACAAATGGCTATTTATTTTGGGGCCATGTATTACAATGATAACTGCGCTAATGACAGGCGTTGTAATACCTTGGGGCAAATCATTAAACATCGGTGGCACAGATTATCCGTTACAAATTACTGACATAAATATTGGTGTTTTATATATTTTCGGTGTGGTTTCTATTGGCGTTTACGGCATTATGATTGGCGGCTGGGCATCAAACAACAAATATTCTTTAATGGGTTCTATTCGTGCATCGGCCCAAATGATTAGCTATGAAGTGGCTATGGGTATGAGTATTATTGCATTAATAATGACAACAGGTACTGTAAACGTTAGCGAAATAGCTGCACAGCAACACGGTTGGCATTGGAATATTTTGATACAACCGCTAGGTTTTTTAATATTTTTAATTTGCGCTTTCGCAGAAACAAACCGTGCACCATTTGATTTGCCTGAGTGCGAAACTGAGCTTGTAGGCGGCTACCACACCGAATATAGTTCAATGAAATTGGGCTTATATTTGTTTGCTGAATACATCAATATGTTTATTTCATCGGCGGTAATTTCAACACTTTATTTTGGTGGTTACAATATGCCGTTTATTGGGCGCTTGGGCTTATCGCCAAATGTAGAAACTATTTTAGGAGTAGTGTTTTTATTCGGAAAAATAGTATTTTTTATATTTTTCTTTATGTGGATACGCTGGACAATTCCACGTTTTAGGTATGACCAATTAATGAATTTAGGATGGAAAATTTTAATTCCACTTTCGATATTAAATATTTTATTGACTGGATTTTTTAGTTTACTTTTTAAATAAAAACGTAATGGAAAATAAGAGTATCGAAGAGATTATATCAGACATTTTAATTCAAATGTCTCCTCATGGAAAATTGTTAGAAAACCATAGCAAATCATTTGATTTAATAAATGAAAATTTATCAAAAAAATCGGTAATGTTTGGTGACTATACGAAGGCGTTCAAAAAAATAAAAATAATTTTTAAAATACAATCTGCCATTTTAAAATCACACGAAAGTAAACTTGAAAAACACACCGATATTTTATCATTTTACTCAAATAAATTTGATAATATATATTCTATATTGTCCAATATTCAAAGTGAAGTAACTAAAATTTCTTAACAAATGACTAAAGTGGAAGAACATAAAGTTAGGCTTAAAAAATCAGCATAAATTACAAACCAATATTACAGTAACCAACTAAACAACGATGGAAAATCAACAATTATATGATGTGCTTTATGATATTTTAATAGAGTTGAAGCAAAACGGAGATGAAATAAAATTACAAGTAAATAGTTTAACAGAGCAATCATCAGCGTTAAAAGAAATTGTTAAAGCCTTAAATTATCATTCGCAAAAGTTTGAAAATATTGAACATGCAATTTCAAAAAACAATTTACAAAATGCCCAAAATAGTTTGTCTATTTTAAGAATAAATGAATATGTACCATCTATTACCAATCACGAAGAGAGAATAAAAAAAATTGAGGATATTCTACAAAGAAAATCAGCATAAATAATTTTAAATCAATTATGTTAACCAACCGTTCAAAAGTAGTTTCTAAAAAAGAAATGACATTAGCCGAAAGGCTTTATTTACCGGCTATTACAAGTGGCATGGCAATTACATTTAAACACATGTTTAAAAAACCTGCCACTATTGATTATCCCGAAGTAAAACGCGAAATGAGTGGTGTATATCGTGGGCAGCACATTTTGAAACGTGATGAGAATGGCGCCGAACGCTGCACTGCCTGTGGTTTGTGTGCTGTAGCTTGCCCCGCCGAAGCAATAACTATGGTGAGTGCCGAACGTAAAAAAGGTGAAGAAAAACTATACCGCGAAGAGAAATACGCTTCTACTTACGAAATAAATATGTTGCGTTGTATATTTTGCGGACTGTGCGAAGAAGCTTGCCCGAAAGAAGCAATATTTTTAACCGACAAAACAGTACCAAGCACTTTTGAACGTGAGGAGTTTATTTATGGCAAAAGTATTTTAACCGAACCATTTGTAGGTGCTGTAGATGTTAGCAAACGACAAACAAAAGAAACGATAGCTTTTAAAACTGATACAAAAAAACAACACAATAAATAGCCAACAAATAAAGAATGGAATTAGGATTTACTGTCGCTTAAAAATTAAATCTAAAAAATATAATCAATGCAAGTAATAACCATCGAAATACCTAATCACAAAACTGAAAGTTTAATTTGTGGATTAGCGGATGAATTACATTTAAAATACACAAAAGGAAATGCACCCTCAAAAGACTATGAGAATGAATTATTTATAAAAAAACTTACTAAACTTACGCAAGAAATTGGTTCTGGTAGTTTTGGCGATGCATTAGAATATCAAAAAAAAATAAGAAAAGACCGTAAATTACCATACAGATAATCATAAAATATTTTGAATTTATTTGATAGTAACATATTAATTTATGACGAACAACCAGAGAATAATTTTCTACTTAAACTAATGTTTAAAGATGTAAAAACAAGTTTTATTTTCTCTATTAGTGTAGTCGAAACATTAGGCTTCGTTGGGATAAGTTTAAAGGAGAAAAGGTTTTTTGAACTTTGTTTTTCAAAATTAAATATAATTGATATTTCTACTGAAATAATTTATAAAGCGGTAGAATTAAAGCAAATTAAAAAAATGTGTGTAGCAGATTCTATCGTTGCAGCAACTTCAATAAACAATAAATGTGTATTATATTCGCGAAACACAAAAGATTTTGCACACATAAAAAAATTAAATATTATAAATCCATTTTTAAAGTAAATTCTAAACAACTATGACCCTTACACTTTTTTACATACTATCTGCCATAGCAATATTTTGTGCTTTTAGAGTTGTTACAAGCAATAACCCAGTGCATAGCGTACTTTACCTTATTGTAACTTTTTTTGCTATTGGTTGCCACTATATAGTGCTTAATGCGCAGTTTTTAGCAGCAGTTCACATAATAGTTTATGCTGGCGCTATTATGGTTTTATTTCTATATGTGATTATGCTTTTGAACCTAAATAAAGAAAGTGAACCGCATAAAAATGTAGCTTGGAAATTTGCTGCTGTTATAGCTTCGGCAATAATGATGGTGGTGCTGGTGGGTGCGCTTAAAGGCACGGAACAATTAACTAACGCATTGCCCGAAAATAACCAAGTAGGATTAATAAAAAATTTAGGCATCGTATTGTTCAAGGATTTTTTATTGCCATTTGAACTTTCCTCAATATTATTTCTATCGGCAATGGTTGGTGCGGTAATGTTGGGCAAAAACGAAGAGAAACAAGTTGTATAACATATTAAAATAAGAAAATGATATTAGTTCCTACAGATTTTTCAAAAGTGGCTGAATGTGCCTTAAATCATGCGATAAAATTGGCTAGTACTTTAAACACAGATGTATGTCTTTTGCATATTATTGAAAAAGAAAGTGAACGCGATGCAGCAATTGACAAACTCAATAGCGTTGTAGCAAAAAGATTGGTTTCGGATAGAAATAACACTCTATCCGTTCACTTAACAACCATCGTAAAATTGGGTAATATTTTTGATGATATTGGTGCTGTTGCAAAAGAACACCGAGCACAATTTATTATTATGGGAACACATGGTGTAAAAGGAATGCAGCACATTACGGGAAGTTACGCGCTTAAGGTAATTACCAACTCGTCGGTTCCATTTATAGTGGTGCAAGAGAAAAATATTTTGGAAGGCTATTTGAATATTCTTTGCCCTATGGATTTAACGCAAGAAACAAAACAAAAAATAGATTTAACCATTCAAGTTGCCAAACATTTTAACTCGAAAGTTTATTTGTGTGCACCGCATGAAACAGATGAATTTTTTGTAAACACCATTAAAAGGAATTTGGCTTTTGCCGAAAATCAATTCAGGGTACACGGTGTATCATGCCAAAGCAAAATTTTTGAAGGAAAAGGAAATTTTGTAAAACAAACTTTGCAATATGCAAACGAAATAAAAGCCGATTTAATAACAATTATAAACGGACAAGAAGCTGGAGTGCATGAATATATTGCAGGTACAGAGGAACGTCAGTTTATTACAAACGAAGCACAAATACCAGTTATGTGTATCAATCCTACCGAAATTGGCAAGGCTGGCAGTGCGTTGTTTTTTAAATAAAAAATACCAAATATATTCCAAACAATAAAAGAAGCTTTCATTTAGAAGGCTTTTTTTATTGTATTATAGTAAAAGCCCTTTCAAAAATAAAATGGCGAAACTAAAGTATATAAGCAAGCCTGTAACATCAACCAAAGTTGCTATAAATGGTGCGGACGAAACGGCAGGGTCGAAGCCCAAACGTTTTAAAATTAATGGTAACATTGAACCTGCCAACGAACCCCAAAGCACAACACCGATTAATGAAAAGCCAACTGTAAACGCGACGCCCAACCAATGTATGCCATATACATCGCTAAAAAAAGTCCAGATATAAACACGCAAAAAGCCTAATATACCAAGCATTACGCCAAGCGCAAGGCCACTGATAATTTCGCGTTTCATTACCAACCACCAATCTTTTATGGATATTTCGCCCAATGCCATGGCGCGAATAATAAGTGTAGCCGCCTGTGAACCTGTGTTTCCGCCTGACGATATAATTAGTGGAACAAATAATGCTAATACAACCGCTTTTGCAATTTCATCTTCAAAAAACGCCATGGCAGAGGCTGTGAGCAATTCTCCTAAAAATAAAATAACCAACCAGCCAGCACGCTTTTGAATTAATTTAGGAATTGGCATGTCAATGTAAGGCTCTTCTAACGCTTCTGTACCACCCATTTTTTGCATGTCTTCGGTGTACTCCTCTTCTGCAAGTCGCAACACATCATCAATAGTAACAATGCCTAATAATACGCCATTTGTATCAACAACAGGCAATGCCACACGGTTGTTATTTTTAAATTCGGCAATAGCAGTTTCTTCGTCGCTATTAACAGATAAAGCCAAAAACTTTTTGTCCATCAAATCCTCTACGACAGTTTCGGGCGCAACAAATAAGAACTCTCTAATTTTGATGTCGTCAATTAAAATACCATCATCATCCACAATATAAATTACGTTGATAGTTTCGGAATACCTGCCATACTTTCGTATGTAACGTAGGGTTTGTTCAACTGTCCAATGTTGTTTTACGGCAAGGTAATCGGTAGTCATTAATCGTCCCACGCTACCATCCGGAAAACCAAGTAACGAAAGGGTAATAGCACGTTCTTCGGGCGATAATAATTTCAACAATTCGGTAACTACAACACCAGGTTGTTCTTCTAAAAATTGCGTACGGTCATCGGGCGAAAGTTCATTTAGCAACTCTGCAACCTTCTCATAAGAAAGCGATTGCAAGAAAAAATTTTGAACATCGTGCTCCAAGTATTTAAAAGTACCTGCGGCAAGTTGAATTTCTAATAACGAAAAAATCTTTTTGCCATCTTCTTCGTCCAACGCTTCTAACAATTCAAACACCTCATTTGCCAACAATAAATTCAACGCTTCGCGCAACTGCACAATGTTTCCATCGTCAATCAATTGCTTTATTTGTTGGTATGTTGAAGCGGTTTCTAACACTTAAAATTTATTGTTTCGCGCGAATGTAGCATACCAAATTTATTATTCACAATTTCTAATGTAACTTCGCAGCTTTTAAAAGAAAAAATTATGGTTAAGAAAAAGAAAGATAGAAAGGTGCTTGCCCGCCCACGACAAGCAATTGCGAAGGAAGTGTTTTTTGCAATTACGGATATTTTTAAGCACGGCATTTACATGGATAAAGCCATTGAAAAAATGATGCGCAAAAATAAAGTTTGGGGCGTGCGTGATAGAACTTTTGCATCTATAACCACCTATGATATGGTTCGGAATTGGAGGCTACTACTGAGTTCTGCCAACATACAATTTGATTTTACCATGATACAGTTTTGGCGTTTGTTTGGCACACTTGTAATACTTAAAGGAGAAGATTTAAGCGACTATCGCCCATTAACCGATTTGCCTGCCGACGCCATTGCCGAACGCATGAAGAAGTTTAAAAACAACCGCAAAATTAGAGAGTCTTTTCCTGATTGGTTAGATACTTTGTGCAGCCGCGAATTAGGCAAAGCTTGGGACGATATTGCGGTGGCACTGAACACACCATCGGTAATGATTTTGCGCACCAACACCCTTAAAATTGAAAAAGAAAAATTAAAGGAAGCACTTATAGAAGATAGGGTGGAAACAGTGGATGTGGACATGGCACCCGATGCCTTACAATTGGTTTTTAGTAGAAATGTTTTTAGAACAGAAAGTTTTAAAAACGGATTGTTTGAAGTACAAGATTCTGCATCGCAATTGGTAAGCGATTTTTTGGAAGCAAAACCCGGAATGCGCGTAATTGATGCTTGCGCAGGCAGTGGTGGCAAAACTTTGCACTTGGCTGCAATTATGAAAAACAAGGGTAAAATTATTGCCCTGGATTACAAAGAGTTTAAGTTGGATGAGTTACGCAAACGTGCATCGCGGGCAGGCGCAAATATTATTGAAACTAAACCTGTAGAAAATTTAAAAGTTATAAAACGTCTTGCAAATACTGCCGATAGATTGTTGCTTGATATGCCATGCACAGGGCTTGGCGTATTGCGCCGTAACCCCGATACCAAATGGATTATTACCGAAGAAGCATACAACCGTGTAAAAATTGAACAGAAGGAAATACTGCAACAATACTCTCAAATGGTAAAAGTAGAAGGTAAAATTGTGTATGCCGTATGTAGTATTTTGCCGAGTGAAGGCGAACAACAAATAGCAGAATTTTTAGCCGCTAACCCAAACTTTGAGTTGCAAGGCGAAAAGCGTTATTCGCCAGCGCAATTTGATTGCGATGGTTTTTATATGGCTAAATTGGTGAGGAAAAGTTAGGACGGAAAATAGTTTTTTTTTTGTAAAAAGTTAATTGGAGTTATAACCTATTACTTTGTTCAACGCTAAAATTTTAGAGTCTATATATTGAAAAATTCAATTTTTTAATGTTTGAATTTAAAATAAAAAATTGACTCATCGCTTCAAAATCTAACAACCTTCAAAAAACAAAATTTGCACCTAAAAAATATTATTGCTTTTATTTGCCTCAAATTTTTTTTGAACGAAATTGAAATTATGAAATTTTATCTCATCAAAAAAATAATAAACAAGTATATAATAAGCAAACTTAAATTTACATAAAAATAGTATGGCTAAAAATTTAGTAATTGTAGAAAGTCCAGCAAAAGCAAAAACCATAGAAGGTTTTTTGGGTAAAGATTTTATGGTAAAAAGTAGTTTTGGGCATGTGCGCGACTTGGTAAAAAAAGGATTAGGCGTTGACATTGCTAATAAATTTCAACCTACTTATGAAGTATCTCCCGACAAAACAAAGCTCATTGCCGAACTAAAAAAATTATCGAAAGACGCCGAAACAGTTTGGTTGGCGAGTGATGAGGACCGTGAGGGTGAAGCTATTTCATGGCACCTATTTGAATCATTAAACTTAGACGAGAAAAAAACGAAGCGTATTGTTTTTCACGAAATTACAAAACCTGCCATTCAACATGCTATCGAAAATCCGCGCACCATTGATATAAATATGGTAAACGCACAACAAGCCCGCCGCGTGTTAGATAGGCTTGTAGGATTTGAATTATCGCCTATTTTATGGAAAAAAATTAAGCCATCACTATCAGCAGGGCGTGTGCAAAGTGTGGCGGTGCGTTTGTTGGTAGAGCGTGAACGCGAAATAAAAGATTTTAAGTCAAGCTCGGCATTTAAAGTTTCGGCTGTTTTTACAAATGAAAATGGGGTGAGTTTTAAAGCTGAATTAAATAAAAGATATGCTTCAAAAGATGACGCCAAAAGTTTTGTGGAGCATTGCATTGCCTCAAATTTTTCGGTAAGTAATTTAGAAATTAAGCCTGCAAAAAAATCACCATCAGCACCATTTACAACTTCAACATTGCAGCAAGAAGCATCGCGTAAATTAGGTTTTAGCGTTTCGCAAACCATGGTGGTAGCGCAACGTTTATATGAGTCGGGTAAAATTACCTACATGCGTACCGATAGCACAAACCTTTCGGAAACCGCACTAACCGCAGCAACTGAGACTATCAATAAAATGTACGGTGCTAAATATCATCAGCAAAGACAATATAAAACCAAAAATAAAGGCGCACAAGAAGCACACGAAGCCATACGCCCTACCTACATGAATAATGCTTCGGTAGATGGCGAAAACAATGAGAAAAGACTGTATGATTTAATTTGGAAAAGAACCGTTGCATCGCAAATGGCGGATGCACAATTAGAGAAAACTGTAGTTACAATTAATGTTCCTAAAAAGGACGAAAACTTTGTGGCACGCGGTGAGGTTATTCAATTTGATGGCTTTTTAAAAGTATATTCAGAAGGCACTGACGATGAAAATACGGATGAAGAAAAAGAAGGAATGTTGCCGTCGATGAAAGAAAAAGAAACATTAAATTCTAAATCTTTCGAAGCACAACAACGCTACACACAGCACCCAGCAAGATACACAGAGGCAAGCCTTGTAAAAAAATTAGAGGAGCTTGGCATTGGCCGTCCATCAACTTATGCGCCAACCATTAACACGGTTCAAAATAGAGGTTACGTTGTAAAAGAAGACAGAGACGGCGTAAAACGCAATTACGAATATATATTTTGGGACGGAAAAAAGTTGCTTGAAGAAACAAGAACTGAAAATACGGGTGCCGAAAAAAGTAAATTATTCCCTACAGATATTGGTGCGGTTGTAAACGATTTTTTGGTTGAATATTTTAAGGATGTATTAGATTATAATTTTACGGCATCGGTTGAAAAAGAGTTTGACGAAATTGCAGAAGGTAATTTGCAATGGCAAAAAATGATTGGCAACTTTTATACACCATTTCATTTGCAAGTAGAAAAAACTACCGAAAACAGCGAACGTGCAAGTGGTGAACGCCAATTAGGTGTTGACCCCACAACTGGTAAAAATGTGTTTGCACGCATAGGCCGTTATGGTGCTTTGGTACAAATAGGTGATGGTGGCGATGAAAATAACAAGCCTCGTTTTGCAAGCCTCAAAGCAGGACAAAGATTAGAGACAATAACTTTGGAGGAGGCATTAGAATTATTCAAATTGCCACGCTTAATAGGCCAGTTTGAAGGCGAAGATATGCAAGTTGCACTCGGGCGTTTTGGACCATATATAAAGCACAAATCAGCTTTTTATTCTTTGAAAAAAGAAGATGACCCAATGACGATAATTGAAGTTCGCGGTGTAGAATTAATTGAAGAAAAACGTAAAAAAGACAGTGAAAGATTAATAAAATCGTTTACGGAAAATGAACATGTATTATTGCTGAATGGCAGGTGGGGCGCATATTTGGCGATTGGTAAAAACAATTATAAATTACCAAAAGATACTGATCCAAAATCACTTTCGTTTGATGATTGTTTGAAAATTGCTAACATAAAAGAAGTGCCGGTAATTGAATTAAAGCCAGTAAAAAAAGCTGCATCGGCTAAATCAAAAGTTGTAGCTAAAAAAACTACTGCGGCGAAAAAACCAGCGGCGAAAAAAGCAGTAGCGAAGAAAAAATAACGAATAATATCTCGGTAATTATTTTCTGAAATAGTAACAAATAGAAATGGGCTGTATTAAAATTAATACGGCCTATTTGTTTTAATTCAATTATGCAGTTGTTCCTCGCAGTCTGTAAAAACAATAATTCAAGGTTGTGCGCATGTCTCAATACTAATTGTAACTAAACATTCGTTGGCAAACGAATAAAAGAAAAAAACCTATTATTGCAATAAAGGATTTTAAATGGAAAGTTTAGTAAAAATAACAAGGTGCTAAATGTTGATATGGAAAAATTCATTACGTTTTATAAAAGCGTGTTTAAAGCATCCTCGTTACACCGCGATAGCAGCATCATAGCAATACTATACAAATTAAACTTTGATAAACGAGGACGATTGAGGGTACTATTTTTACTACAGATTTAAATGCAAATGAATATTTCCCTTATTAATAATTAATTGTATAGTTTCAAGACAAAGAATAGAAAGAAAAAATATTTTTTCTTTCTATTCTTTCACAAAAAAAAAGTAAGAAAAAACTACATTTGCTAAATGCTTCGTAACCATAAAAATATAGGCTACTCAAGTATTTAAACTTATGAATTGTAAGTAATTTAAGAATTATGAATGGCCAACATTTCTGGCAATTTTGCAAAATCTATTCCATCAAAATTACCACTACTCATCATCAATAAAACACTATTTTTCAAATCAATATTTTTCAATTTTTCTACCAAAATATTTGAATCAGTAAATACGCTAACATTGTTTCCGCCAAAGGCTTTTAGCACTTCCTTTTCATCTAAGTTTTCTAATTTTTTATGTGCTATTGTATGCGGATTAAAATAAACAAATGCCTCGTCAGCCAAAGCCATACAACCTGAATATTGCGCTAAAAATTCTTTATTTAAACTACTAAATGTATGTAACTCCATACATGCAATAAGCCTGCGGTTTTTAAATTGATTTTTCACCGCTTCAGTTGTTGCCTTTAGTTTTGAGGGCGAGTGTGCAAAATCTTTATAAATAATTGTTTCACTATTTTTAAAAACTAATTCAAGCCTTTTGGCCGCGCCAGAAAAACTTTGTACAGCCTCAAAAAAATCATTTGATGAAACACCAAGTTCATTGCACACAAATTTTGCTGCTTGTAAGTTTTGTAAATTGTGGTTTCCAAAAATTTGTAGTTCATACTTTTTATTATCATCAACAATAGTTGTAACTCCATTGTCGATAGTATGAGAAGGAATATTGTACGGTATTAATTTAATGTCGGCTCTTGCCTTTGATACTACATTTTTTACTTCCTCATCAACTTCGCAATAAATTAAAGTACCATTAGGTTCTATCTTGTTTATAAATATTTCAAACTGTTCCACATAATTTTCAAAAGTGGTAAACACATTAATATGGTCCCAAGCTATGCCACTAATAACAGCTATATTGGGCTGATACAAATGAAATTTGGGCCTGCGGTCAATTGGCGACGATAAATATTCATCACCTTCAAAAATAGCAATTGGTGCGGCGTGTGTAAGTTTTACCATGTTGTTAAAACCTTTAAGTTGCGCACCTACCATAAAATCAGTATCCAAATTGCAATGATGCAACACATGCAAAATCATTGAAGTAATGCTCGTTTTGCCATGGCTACCGCCTATTACAACGCGCTGTTTATCTTTGGTTGCTTCGTATAAATATTCGGGATACGAAAATATCTTTAAGTTTAATTCATTGGCTTTTATCAATTCGGGATTATCAATTCGGGCGTGCATTCCCAAAATAATAGCATCAATATTGCAAGTTATTTTTTCGGGAAACCAACCAATTTCAGTTGGCAATAAACCTTTTTGTTGCAACCTACTTTTTGAAGGTTCATTTATTTCATCGTCCGAACCAGTAACTTCAAAACCCTTGTCGTGCAAAGCCAATGCTAAGTTGTGCATTGCGCCACCACCAATCGCTATAAAATGAACCTTCATAAAATTATTGTTTTTTAAAAGCCCAAAGATGTGTTTATTATGGATGTAAAATTGAAAGCAAAAAAATAGTAATTCACAAATTTATTAACTACAAAAATCAACTATTTTAAATCAATTGTTACAAACTTGTTATTCCTTCCATATATTTTGCAACTTGTGCCAAAACGTCTTTAAAATCAATACTTTACCGACATTATTAGTATTAAATTTGATTTTTAATGTCAACATTTCTGAATTAATTTACAGGATTAATTATTGCCAACCTGCAATCTCTTTTAATTTTACAATTAAACTTTAAACTAACTCAATGAACTTAGATAAATTTACAATCAAAAGCCAAGAAGCAATACAAAATGCTTTGCAATTGGCGCAAGCAAATGGCACACACACCATTGAAAACGGACACATTTTAAAAGGTATTTTTAATGTGGATGAAAACGTAATTCCTTACATTTTGAAGAAACTAAATGTGGGCGAAATTATTTTTGAAAAAGCATTGGATAAAATTATTGAATCCTACCCAAAAGTTTCGGGCAACGACCCACACCTCAGTATCCAAGCGGCGCAGGCTGTTACCAAAGCACAAAATATTGCCAAAGAATCGGGTGACGAATTTGTTTCTATCGAACATTTGTTACTTGCAATGTTATCGGCAAAAGACACTATTGCGCAGTTAATGAAAGACAATGGCATCACAGAAAAAGATTTGAAAGCAGCCATTAAAGATTTGCGAAAAGGCGAAAAAGTAAACTCACAAAGTGCCGATGAAAATTATAATTCACTAAACAAATACGCCACCAACCTCAACGACATGGCGCGCAAAGGAAAGTTAGACCCTGTAATTGGGCGTGACGAAGAAATACGCCGTGTGCTACAAATTCTTACACGCCGTACCAAAAACAATCCCATATTAATTGGTGAGCCAGGTGTTGGCAAAACCGCAATAGCAGAGGGTTTAGCGCATCGTATCATAAACGGTGATGTGCCAGAAAATTTGAAAACGAAACAAATTTTTTCGTTAGATATGAGTGCACTAATTGCAGGGGCAAAATTCAAAGGTGAGTTTGAAGAGAGGCTAAAATCTGTAGTGAAAGAAGTAATAAAATCGGACGGAGAGGTAATTTTATTTATTGATGAAATACACACACTTGTTGGTGCTGGCGGCGGTGGCGAAGGTGCAATGGATGCTGCAAACATTTTGAAACCAGCATTGGCACGTGGCGAATTACGCTCTATTGGTGCAACAACTTTAACTGAATATCAAAAATATTTTGAGAAAGACAAAGCGCTGGAACGCCGATTCCAAAAGGTATTGGTGGACGAACCAAGTGCCGAAGATGCCATCACAATTTTGCGTGGAATAAAAGGAGCTTATGAAACTCACCATAAAGTGCGTATAAAAGATGAAGCGATTATTGCTTCTGTAGAGCTTTCGCAGAGATATATTAACGACAGATTTTTGCCCGACAAAGCAATTGACTTAATGGATGAAGCGGCTTCTAAATTGCGTATGGAAATAAATTCGATGCCTGTAGAGATGGATGAAATGGAGCGTAAAATCAGGCAAATGGAAATTGAACGCGAAGCCGTAAAACGTGAAATTGATTATGCAAAAAGTAATGGCGATACGCTGGTTGCTGACGAAAAAAGATTGGACAACATAAACAAAGATTTGGCCGATTTGAGTGATGAACGCAACAGCATAAAAGCAAAATGGCAAAGCGAAAAAGAAGTGGTAGAGGGTTTGCAAAAAGCAAAAGAAGAAATAGAAAACCTAAAACATGAAGCCGAAAATGCTGAACGTGCTGGCGATTACGGCAAGGTTGCCGAAATACGCTACGGCAAAACTAAAGAAGCCGAAGCAACTTTAGAAAGTTTCAAAAGCAAGTTAGCAGAGTTGCAAGCAAGCGGAAAACAATTGATAAAAGAAGAGGTTGATGCTGATGATATTGCCGCCGTTGTAGCAAGCTGGACGGGCATTCCGGTTAGCCGTATGATGCAAAGCGAAAAAGAAAAATTACTACATTTAGAAGAAGAATTGCACAAACGTGTGGTTGGGCAAGACGATGCTATTGAAGCTGTTGCCGATGCTGTGCGCCGCAGCCGTGCTGGCTTACAGGACATGAAAAAACCAATTGGTTCGTTTATATTTTTAGGAACAACAGGTGTTGGCAAAACCGAATTGGCAAAAGGATTGGCCGATTTTTTATTCAATACCGAAAATGCTTTGGTACGAATTGACATGAGTGAATTTCAGGAACGCCACACCGTAAGCCGCTTGGTGGGCGCACCTCCGGGATATGTGGGTTATGATGAAGGCGGACAATTAACCGAAGCCATTCGACGCCGCCCGTATAGTGTTGTGCTGCTGGATGAAATTGAAAAAGCGCACCCTGATGTGTTTAATATATTGTTGCAAGTGTTGGATGATGGGCGTTTGACAGACAGCAAAGGCCGCACCGTGAATTTTAAAAACACAATTATTATTATGACATCCAACATGGGGAGCCAAATAATTCAGGAACGTTTTGAGGAAATGAATGATGAAAACAAAGACGAAATATTAGCCAAAACAAAGCGTGAAGTTTTTGATTTGTTGCGCAAAACTATTCGCCCCGAATTTTTGAATCGTATTGATGAAACAATAATGTTTGAGCCACTTACACGCGAACACATACATGAAATTGTACGCTTACAATTTGCCGAAATAAGTAAACTACTTAACAAGCAAGACATTACATTATCGGCCACTGACGAGGCTATTGAGTGGATGGCACAACTTGGCTACGACCCGCAATACGGCGCACGCCCACTAAAACGTATGTTGCAAAAAAAGATTGTAAACGAACTTTCTAAACAACTGCTTGCAGGTAAAATTGAAAAAGGACAAGAAATTGTAGTAGATGTTTTTGAAAAGGAAATTGTGTTTAGAGGTAAGGTGGAGAGTGATAAGTAAATTTGAATTTTGGATTGACAGTATTGGAGGGTCTTTTTAGAACGGTGTTGTAGGGTTATTATTGATGGAATTGCACCATTGCACCCACCTAAAATTGCTTGACCAAAACACCAATGCAAAACCTTTCAAATAACAAAAATGTTAGTGCAAATAATTTATACCTAACAAAAATCTAACACCACCGAAACCATTTATTTACCATCAATTCTCAAAGGTATTTGCTTAGTGAAAATGAATGATGATAAAGAAGCTACATTTAAAAAAAAAGTGAAGAATTAAGTTTGCTTTGGAAGCCAATAATCCCCTAATAATTTCAAATAATTGATTACATAAAGTAAGAATTTTAGAATAATGCTAAACAAAAAAAGCTGGTGTAATTACACTGGCTTTTTTTTGTTTTTAATGTGACTTTCATTTTGGCAATACCTTGCAAAGCCCTATCTGCTATAGCAGTTTCAAATTTTTTACAAATCAACTCAACACAAAGACAAGATTGCTTTACAATAATTGAACGTATAAGGAATTTAAGAACATATAAGATTATACTAAGTAAAATTTGAAAACCTAAGTTGCTTCATTATATGTGTGATACATGCAACTTTGTTTGATTATAATATAATGCTTTTGGTTGTTAAGTCTTACAAATTTGCAACGTGAAACAAATCAAATATTAAATCAATTATTATGAACTTGACATCAATTATTATTATCGGACTAATAGTACTGGCAATCATTATTTATTTTTTGTTGCGCAACCAAAAAGATGAAAGGGATTTTGAATATCAACTCAAAAACGACTATCAAAAAATGAAAGATGAAGAAACTAAATGGAGAAAGAAATAGTGCGTTTTATTTATTTGGCTAATAGTTTAAAAAGATGTACGAGTGAAAAGTTTTGCACTTCTTAAAGACTTGGATGCAAAAAAAAATGGCCCGCAGAATACCCAGATTTTCACAGATAGAAATTGCAATTTCTGTTGAAATAAAACATATAAAAAGAATATGATAAACATAAAAAAAGAAGGCATTTTACTTTCAAAAACTAATTTATCTTTTGAAGATGAAGGTGTATTAAACCCTGCTGTAATGCAAGAAGGCAATACAGTACACATGTTTTATAGGGCAGTGCGCAAAGGCAATTATTCTACAATTGGTTATTGCAAATTTGATGGTCCTTTAACTTTGGTAAAACGGAATGAAACGGCACTAATTAGCACTGACTTTGATTATGAATCGCACGGAATAGAAGACCCACGAATTGTAAAAATTGACGATATATATTACATGAGTTTTACGGCTTATGATGGCGTAAATGCAATTGGAGCAACAGCTACGTCAACCGATTTAATTCATTTTGAGAAGAATGGGCCAATTGCTCCGCAGCTTTCATACGAAGAGTTTGTAAGGCTTGCAGAGTGCAGTGGACCACTCAATTTAAAATACGAACGCTATCATGTGTATAATAACATTATTAACAATCCAGATAAAAAAATGCTTTTGTGGGATAAAAATGTTGTCTTTTTCCCTCGAAGAATTAATGGCAAAATATTTTTCTTTCACCGCATTAGGCCTGATATTCAGATAGCATCGGTAAATAGTTTGAAAGAAGTTACCAAAGAATTTTGGGAAAATTATTTATTGCATTTTCATGAACATATTGTACTCACATCAAAGTACGAACACGAAATAAGTTACATAGGTGCGGGCTGTCCGCCAATAGAAACAAAAGAAGGTTGGTTGGTAATTTATCATGGCGTACACGATAGTGTAAAAGGCTATGTTTATTCGGCATGTGCAGCACTATTAGATTTAGAAAACCCTAAAAAAGAAATTGCACGATTGCCTTATGCATTGTTTACTCCCGTGTTAGATTACGAACTAAAAGGAGAAGTAAACAATGTTGTTTTTCCTACCGGTACAGCCTTGTTTGGCGATACCCTATATATTTATTACGGTGCTGCCGATGCAAGAATTGCCTGCGCATCTTTAAATATTAATGAACTTTTACATGAATTATTAATCAATAAAAAATAAGAAATAATGAACCAAAACTTAGTAAACACAAGCCTTGTTTTAAATACACAATTCAACATTTTTGAATTTAACATTAACGAGAAAATGCCCGAATTAACCAACTACAAATTGTTAGAAGTTATTGGTGCAGAACCAGAAATTGAAATTAACTATGAACCATTAGTTAGTAATGACCCAGCTCCGTTGCAGGCAACTAAACGCGAGGCAAACATTCTTTTAATAACATCGTATCCGCCACGCGAATGTGGCATAGCAACCTATAGCCACGATTTAATAAAAGCGTTAAAAAGCAAATTTGGAAATTCATTTTCAATTGAAGTTTGTGCTTTAGAAAGCCAAAATGAAAAACATCAATATCCTGAAATAGTAACAGACATTATTGATACCAATTGCGGCAATATTTTTTTATCACTTATTAGAAAAATAAACGATGACTCAAATATTGAAATTGTTTTGGTACAACATGAATTCGGTTTTTTTTACGAAAAAGAAGCTTCATTAATCGCATTTTTAAATGATGTTGAAAAGCCAATTGTAATGGTGTTTCATACTGTGTTGCCAAAACCGAACGAAGGTTTAAAATTACATGTACACCAAATTGTAAAGGCGTGCCAATCAATTATTGTAATGACAAACAATTCTATGAAAATATTAGTAGAGGATTACGATGTAGATGAATCTAAAATTACTGTAATACCGCATGGCACACACTTAGTAGAGCATATTGACAAAACTGTTTTAAAAGAAAAATATAACCTTACGGGACGAAAAGTATTTTCGACATTTGGTTTGCTTAGCTCCGGAAAAAGCATTGAAACAACATTGAATGCGTTGCCAAAAATAATTGAACAGCACCAAAATGTATTGTTTTTAATTATAGGAAAAACGCACCCATCAGTAGTAAAAAAAGACGGTGAAAAATATAGAAATTCATTACAAGAAAAAGTAGAAAAACTGCAACTTCAAAACTATGTAAAATTTATAAACGAATATTTGCCTTTGCCTATTTTATTAGAATATTTACAACTAACCGATATTTATTTATTCACATCAAACGACCCACACCAGGCGGTTAGCGGCACGTTTTCTTATGCCATTAGTTGTGGTTGCCCAATAATTTCTACACCTATACCTCATGCCCGCGAAGTGTTGGGTAACGATGCTGGGATAATTATTGATTTTGAAAATGCCAACCAACTAAGTGATGCTGTAAATAAGTTGTTAGACAGCGACGACTTGAGAGAAAATATGAGTAGCAACGGCTTGCATAAAATAGTGTCAACCGCCTGGGAAAATGCAGCTGTGGCTCACGCTACGCTGTTTAGTAAAATTGCGAACAAAGAAATAAAGCTAAATTATGAATTGCCAAGCATCAATTTAAACCACATAAAAAAGATGACTACGAAAGATGGATATATTCAATTTTCAAAAATTAATAATCCGGATATTTGTAGTGGATATACGCTAGATGATAATGCCCGTGCGCTTATTGCTATGATAATGCACTTTGAAAAAAGCCGCAATATTGCAGATTTAGCATACATAACCACTTACTTTAATTTCATAAAATATTGCATGCAAGCCGAAGGATATTTTTTGAATTATGTGAATGAAGAAAAAGAATTTACGGCTCAAAATAACGAAACAAACCTTGCAGATGCCAACGGACGTGCTATTTGGGCCTTAGGATTTTTAATTTCTAATGCAGATTCGTTGCCCGAAACCTTGGTTTTTGAAGCTGAGAATTTATTGAAGTTTGCGATTACTCGTATTAACACAATGCACAGTACACGGGCTATGGCTTTTGCCGTAAAAGGATTATATTACTACAATACTCGTGTAAAACAAACCGAAATAACTGAACTAATAAAAACGTTGGCAAACCGCTTAATGCAAATGTATAAGCACGAAGCTGAAACAGATTGGGAATGGTTTGAAAGTTACCTTACGTATGCAAATAGCATATTGCCAGAAGCCTTGCTGTGCGCATATCAAGACACGCATGATGCCGATTACAAAGCAATTGCAAAATCATCTTTCGACTTTTTACTAAACATTATTTTTACCGAAAAATACGTGAAAGTTATTTCAAATAAAGGGTGGCAAAACAAGGGTGAATCTGGCCACAAATTTGGCGAACAACCCATTGATGTTGCATACACAATTCTAGCATTGAATAGATTTTATGAAGTGTTTAAAGAAGAAACTTATTTACAGAAAATGCAGGTTGCTTTTAGTTGGTTTTTAGGTAATAATCATTTGCAACAAATTATATATAACCCATGCACAGGGGGCTGTTACGATGGTTTAGAAGAAAAACACATCAACCTAAACCAAGGTGCAGAATCAACCATTAGTTATTTACTATCGCGGTTAACGATTGAGAAATATTGGAATACAAACGAAGTATAAATTTCATAAAACAGCAAAACATTTGGAGTTAAAGTGGTTTTTGGGGTGGTGAATATTTGATGCTATACATAAGTAATTAAACAACAATTTTATTTGCAAATGAATTGAAACCACTACTTACCTTTTTTGCACTTGCTTATTTAATTTCGTGGACTATTTGGCTGCCGTTGTATGCACACATTTTCGGAATAAATAATTTACCTGCATTGCCCTATCAGCATGCACTTGGCGCACTTGGACCATTGCTGGCATCATTCATTACAACTTTTATTTTCTATAAAAAAGAAGCGGCAAAAATTCTGTTCAAAAAAAGCATAAAAGCAAAACCGTTAATCTATTTATCAATTGCATTGTTGAGCCCTTTTCTGCTTGCTACTTTGGCGGCAACAATTAATTATTTTGTAACCCACGAGTCAATAAAATTTGCGGACTTGCTAACTACAAAAGAGTTTCCACAATTTAGTTTTCTCACTTTCTTTTTCTACAATTTATTTTTCTTAGGCTTTGGCGAAGAAGTTGGTTGGCGAGGCTTTGCATTACCACAACTTCAAAATAAAATGAATGCACTTACAGCAAGTATAGTGTTGACGATGTTTTGGGCTTTGTGGCATTTGCCATTGTTCTATTACAGGCCAGGTTACACTCAGATGGGTGTAGTTGCAATTGTTGGTTGGATTTTTAGTTTGTTAACAGGAAGTGTTTTATTAACTTGGCTTTATAATTCAACAAAAGGAAGTATTTTCATCTGCGCCATTTTTCATACCACCATTGATATTGCATTTACAGCAAACTTTGCAAACAAAAATATTGTAAACTATATGGGATTCTTAATTACCATTTGGGGAGTGTTGACAATTGTAATTTTCAAACCGAAATTATTGTCGAAATTGCAAAATAAAAACACTGAAATGTTAGCTGCATGAAACAAAACACTAAAAAAATTACTGCAAAAATCATTGCAAGTATTATACATAAACGAAACCCAAATTCGCACAAAGGAACTTACGGACAAGCACTAATTGTTGCAGGTAGTTTTGGCAAAATGGGCGCAGCAGTGCTTTCCGCAAAAGCTTGTCTGAAAACTGGTGTGGGTTTACTTACTATGTATATTCCAAAATGTGGTTACAATATTTTGCAAACTTCAGTGCCAGAAGCAATGGTTATTTGCGATGAAAATGAAGCGATGATTTCTAATTTCAATAGCATTAATAAATACAATGTTGTGGGCATTGGATGCGGCATTGGCACAAGTGCGACAACTACAAAAGCATTCAAAAAAATTATTCAAAGTTTTAATAAACCAATGGTAATAGATGCCGATGCAATAAATGTTATTAGTAAAAATAAAACTTGGCTAAAATGGATTCCTATCGAAAGTATTTTTACACCCCACACTATGGAGTTTGAGCGTTTGGTTGGTAAATGGGCAAATGAAGAAGAACAAAATAAATTGCAATTAGAATTTTCGAAAAGGCACAATGTTTATGTTATTTTAAAAGGACATCATACACACATTTCTTGCCCCAACGGAAATGTTTATATAAACACAACAGGCAACGCTGGCATGGCAAAAGCAGGCAATGGAGATTCTTTAACCGGAATGCTTACAGCCTTGCTGGCACAGGATTATACGCCCGAACAAACTTGTATTGCAGGAGTTTATTTACACGGTTTGGCGGGCGATATTGCAGTAAAAAAAACTGGAGAATTTTCATTACTTGCATCCGATTTAATTGGTACAATTGGTAAAGCATTTTTAGAAATTACCCGCAGTAAATAATTATTAAAAATGCCCACAAAAAATTTCAATATAAAAGGTTTAACCAATGAAGAAGTTTTGCTTGCTAGAGAAAAGCACGGCAGCAATTCATTAGAATATAAAAAGACAAACCCTGTAATTGATGCCCTAAAAAGTTTGTCAAAAGAGCCAATGGTATTGCTGTTGTTGGTTGCTTCTATCATTTATTTTGTAAGCGGAAAAATTGGGGATGGTATATTTTTGGCATCTGCAATTTTAATTGTGTCGGCTATTGCATTGTACCAAGATTCTAGAAGTAGAAATGCGCTGGAGAAGCTCAAAACCTTTACACATCACAAATGCAAAGTAATCCGCAACGGAGAAGTTGTTGAAATAAACTCTACTGATTTGGTTGTTGGCGATAGTTTAATGATTGAAGAAGGCACAGCAATAGCAGCCGATGGAACAATTATTCACTCCAATGATTTTTCGGTAAACGAATCCATTTTAACAGGAGAATCTTTTGCCGTTTTTAAAGATAAAGACAAAGACGATAATCAAATTTTTAACGGAACAACTGTTGCTAGCGGGCTTGCCATTGCTACCATTACAGCCATAGGCAATAATACTAAATTAGGTAAGATTGGTAAAAGTTTAGAGTCTATTGTTGAGGAAAAAACACCTTTAGAAATTCAACTCAATAATTTTGTAAAGAAATTAGTGATAGCCGGAGTGATTGTATTTGCTATTGTTTGGGCAATAAATTATTTCCATTCAAAAAACATTTTAGATAGTTTACTCAAAGCACTCACGCTTGCTATGAGCATTTTGCCCGAAGAAATTCCGATGGCATTTACCACCTTTATGGCAATAGGAGCTTGGCGTTTGATGAAGATGGGAATTGTGGTAAAGCAAATGAAAACGGTTGAAACATTCGGTAGTGCCACCGTAATTTGCATAGATAAAACAGGAACCATTACCGAAAATAAAATGGCATTGGCGAAAGTTTATACATTAGAAAATAATAAAATTTCGGATGTAGATGAATCGCTAAATGATGCTGAAGAAGCATTAATAAAATTATCAATGTGGGCAAGCGAACCTATTCCGTTTGACCCTATGGAAGTGGCGCTGCACAATGCTTACAGCAATTTACATAAGGCAGATGAACGTCCTAATTTTACGCTTTCGCATGAATATCCTTTGGGTGGAAAACCTCCTATGATGACGCATATTTTTACCGATGCAAAAGGCACTAAAATAGTTGCCGCCAAAGGTGCACCCGAAGCATTAATGAATGCTGCAAATGTTTCGGAAAGTGATAAGACAAAAATAAACGAAGCCATACAAGCCATGGCTGTAGAAGGTTACAGAGTGTTGGGTGTGGGCGAAGCAATTTTTGAAGGAACAAATTACCCTGCAGCACAACAAGATTTTGATTTTAAATTCAAAGGTATTGTTGCCTTTTACGACCCTCCAAAAAAGAATATTAATGAAGTGTTACAGCACTTTTACAATGCAGGAATTGCAGTAAAAATAATAACTGGCGACAATGCCGAAACTACTGCAGCCATTGCCAAACAAATAAATTTCAAAGGATTTGAGATTAGTATTACTGGTGATGAATTAATGAGGTTGAGTGATGCTGATTTGCAAGAAAAAGTAATGCAGACAAACATCTTTACGCGCATGTTTCCGGAAGCGAAACTTAAAATTATTAATGCACTCAAAAGCCAACAACAAATTGTAGCCATGACAGGCGATGGCGTAAACGATGCACCAGCCTTGAAAGCAGCACACATAGGCATTGCCATGGGAAAGAAAGGAACTGAAATTGCAAAGCAAGCCGCATCGTTAATATTATTGGACGATGATTTAAGTAAGATGGTGGATGCAGTAGCTTCAGGAAGAAGAATTTATACGAACCTCAAAAAAGCTTTCCGTTATATTATTTCTATACACATACCAATTATCTTGACAGTATTTATTCCATTGGCTTTGGGTTGGATTTATCCTAATATATTTTCGCCAGTACACATTATATTTTTGGAGTTGATTATGGGTCCAACCTGTTCCATTATTTTTGAAAATGAACCTGTCGAAGAAAATACGATGACACAAAAACCACTTGCTATTACCAACAATTTTTTCAATTGGAAAGAGTTAAGTGCAAGCATTGTGCAAGGTTTAGTAATTACTGCCGCCACATTGTTTACTTATCAATATGCAGTGCACATAGGGCTTTCGGAAGCAAGCACACGCACCATGGTATTTACAGTTTTGATAGTTGCAAACATTTTCTTGACCTTGGTAAACCGTTCATTTTACTATTCGTTTTTTACCTCCATCCAATACAAAAACAATATGATAATAATGATTATTGCAATAACGGTAGCAATAACCAGCTTACTGCTTTTTGTAAAACCACTCACCCATTTCTTCGAATTTGAAACACCCACTTTCATGCAATTATTCATTAGCATTATTATTGGATTTGCATCTGTATTTTGGATTGAAGTTGTAAAATTAATTACAAGAATGAAGGATAAATAGTGAGGCATATTTATATTTTTTTTTACCGTACACTGCTAATAAGTATAAGTTTCAAAATAACTTTCCCCAAGATTTATGACTATTTGGAGAAGGAAAACTTTTTAAACTACATGAGATTCCTCACTGCGTTCGGAATGACAATTTTTAAAAACCAAGAAAGGAGGAAAAAAGGGCGGCTTCGCCGCCCTTTTTTCCTCCTTTAATAACATAAGAAATGCTGTCATTCCGAACGCAGTGAGGAACGCGAAGCCTCATCAATACAAAAAATAAACTCTCATTGATAATCTCTTCTTAAATAAACGAGCCTTTCTATTGGGGGAAATTATTTAGAAAACTTTCCTTAGCTTGTTGCTTTTGCCTTTGCTTACTGCAAATTCGTTAGTGACAATGCGCTTAATATCCTAATAAATAACCTCTACCAATTGCCTTACCTTAAGAAGGGTTTATTGACTTGTAATGTGTGATATTTATAATTAATTGTGATGGAAATATAATTTACACAGCATTAAAAACCGTTAGTTTGCATACTTTAATAGTCAACATTTAAGAAACCTGATATTAGTTAAACTAACATTAAAACATCTCAACAAATGTCTCTTTCAAAATATAGTAAAATTTCTATATTACTTTTCTTCGTAATAATATCTACAAGGTTTATTAGTTGTACCAAAGATGTGTATATTAAGGATGTTTGTTTTCAAGAAAATGTGTTACCAATTTTCGTTTCAAAATGTTCTATGAGTGGGTGTCATCAGGCTAATGGCGGTAAAGGCGAAAATGGCTATAATCTTACAACATACGACGGTATTATGAAAGGTGTTGTTGCTAAACATCCACACCAAAGCAAAGTGTATAGTACTACAAATGGCATTTCTCCATCTATGCCAGCTGGTTCTAATCCCAAACTTACGCGTGAGGAATTAAGCACAATAAAACAATGGATAAATAAAGGCGCACCCAATAGTTCAAACTGTAGTGGTGTTGCTTGTGATACTTCAGCAACCACTTTCGCCATCTCTATTCAACCTATTTTTAAAACAAATTGTGTTGGGTGTCACAATGCAACGTTGGCACAAGGCAATATAAATTTATCAAATTATGATGCCATAAATTTGGCGTTGAACACAAACAAATTGTTGGGCTGTATAAAGCAGCAAAGTGGCTTTAAGGCAATGCCTCCAAGTTATTCAATTAGTGCTTGTGATATTCTAATAATTGAAGGTTGGATTACCAAAGGAGCGCAAAATAATTAGAAGCATTGTAAATTAATATTCTATTATTCTCTGGCTCTGAACTACTGCCTTCTAAAAGTAATTTATCATTCATATTTTACTTTTAGAATGATGCTGCGTCGCAATTTAATTCGCAAATTATTTACACCGAAAACCATATATAATTATTATTTAATTGGGAAAGCAACAGGGGTGTTTTATTTGTAGAAAATAATGCAATGTGTTTTTAACGCTCCGTAAAAGCGTGCTATCATCGGCAAAAATTTTCTATCAATAGCTTGTTATTTTTGGCTTTGATTACTGTGAACAATAAACTCCTACAAAGTAAAATTGCCACATCAACAAAGTGTGATTTCTGTAACTATTACCAAAATGTATGTAAATTTTTCATCATTAAATAAATGGTTATTTGTTCAATAAACATATATGAAAATGAACAACCAGCCAAAAGAAAAATACAAAGAAAATATACAAAGTAATCCGAAACAAAAAGTTAAAAAGGTAAACGATGGAATAATGAAAAATCAGTCTCCTAAATCAAAACCTACATTGACGAAAAATGTTGAAGCAGAAAGCACAAACTCTAAAAGCAATGCAGCAATAACAATCAAGGAGAATAACAAAACTAAACTTAGCACCGCAAAATCATCGCTTAGGCAAGGTGCTAATACCAACCAACCAACTTCCCAAACAAACGGAAAACCTGTACCTTCATTGTAACACAAATTCGCACTATTAAATTGTGCAATTAATGTTTGAAAAAATAGAAAAATAGAATATAACCATAATATAAAAAGAGATGAATTTAAAACGAACATTTGGCGGAGTACTTACCCTTTTGGGCATTTGCGGATTAATTTATACAGCAGTACTTTTTATGAATACATCGGGTAATAACCGCGACATAAGAGGCATTGTTATTTTCGGATTATTGGGCATGCTTTTCTTTGGTTCCGGCATACAATTGGTGCGCAATACAAAAGACGAATCTTAATTTAAGCATTCATTAAGCACATGGCAACCAGCATAAATTTTCACCCGCTACGGTAAGCATACTGCTTGTGGTTTACCTTAACTGTAAATGTAAAATTTACATTTTACCACCCAAACAAAACTATAATGGTATAACTAATATTATTGTGGAAATAATATATACTTAAACTTGAACACGCTTCATTAGCACTCAAAAAAACCACCACATAGATACATAGGCACAACTTGTCCCATTTATCCTAAAGGGATAGCTTTCATCTTTTAAAAGTTTACAAAGAAACGTTGTTTTGCAAATAGCACTTTGTAAAGCGAAGCTTCTATTTTCCTAAAAAACTTTGTGACTATCCCGTTGTTACAAACCCTATCGTGTGGACACAAGAATAATATTTTCTTTGTGTTTATATGCAACAAAGAATATTTAGTAATTTGCCCGACAAGCGTTTATTAAAGCGAGGTAATCATATCATGCGTGATTTATTTACTAAAC
>Ga0209181_10001033_pt1 | contig 49526 bp, 41 predicted proteins | sample MAT05_FD_187208 | JGI IMG/M metagenome (GOLD analysis project Ga0209181, IMG submission 187208) | Freshwater microbial communities from Lake Fryxell liftoff mats and glacier meltwater in Antarctica - MAT-05 (SPAdes) (version 2) | ecosystem: Environmental > Aquatic > Freshwater > Ice > Liftoff... | reverse complement strand
CCGCAACGGCGTGGCCCACCGGCAAGCCATCGGCACGGCCGGCACTTCCGGGAGCAGGGTGGCCGTGACCCAGGGACTGGTAGCCGGTGACCTTGTGGTCACCAGTGGGTTCATCAGCCTAACTGACGGTGCAGCTGTGATCCACCAATGAACCGCAGCACGGACCCTCCATACCAGCCCCCCACGCCATGACCATCACCGAGATCGCCATCAAGCGCCCATCGCTCATCATCGTCATCTTCGGCGCATTGATACTGGGTGGCATCGTCGCCTTCCGCGGATCGGGAGTGGAACTGATGCCCGACTTCAACCAGCCGGTGATCACGATCCGGACCATGTATCCCGGCGCTGCTCCGGATGAAGTGGCCAACGCCGTAACGCGGCCGGTGGAGGATGCGCTCAGCGCCTTGGAACATGTGGACTACATCAGCAGCCGGTCCTTGGCCAACGCGTCCGTGATCATTGTCAATTTCAAGTACGGCGCCAACCTCGACCTGGCCATGCAGGATGCGCAGCGTCGCATCGACAACATTCGCCTTTCGCTGCCCGATGGCCTGCAGCCACCCGTAATGACCAAGGTGTCGCCGAACGATCTGCCCATTATGAGCGTGAGCGCATTGAGCGATCGACCTGCACCGGAATTCCACCAGCACATGGAGGATGTGCTGCTGCCCCGGCTGCAACAGCTGAACGGCGTGGCCGAGATCACCCTGTTGGGTGGTGAACAGCGCGAAGTACACGTGAAGGTGGACCAGAACCGGTTGTTGCTCCACCGTGTATCACTGCCACAAGTGGCCGAGGCGGTGCTGCGCGCAGGTCTGGAGGTTCCCGCCGGTGCGGTGCGCTCCAGCGAGGGCCGGCTCACCGTGAAGTTGGCGGGTAAGTTCCACACCATCGCGGACATCGAAGAGGTGATGGTGGCGATGCCCACGCCCGGTTCCATAGTGCGCGTGCGCGACGTGGCCACGGTGGTGGACGGTATCGCCGATGCCACCAGTGTGAGTCGCTTCAACGGTCGCGAAGGCATCGGCCTGCTGATCAAGAAACAAGGCGATGCCAACGCCGTGGAGATGAGTGCGGCCGTGCGTCAGGAGATGCACCACATAGAAGCGGAGGAAGCCGGGCTCGGCACCCGGTTCATCATTGCCGATGACAGCACCGACATCACCCTCGAGGCCGTGGACGGGGTGCTCTTCGACCTTGGCCTGGCTGTCCTGCTGGTGTCGTTGGTCATGCTGCTCTTCCTGCACAGCCTTCGCAACTCGCTTATCGTGCTCGTGGCCATCCCCGCATCGCTCGTCAGTTCTTTCGTGGCAATGGGCCTCTTTGGTTACACGCTGAACCTGATGACCCTGCTGGCCATGTCGCTCATCATCGGCATTCTGGTGGACGACAGCATTGTGGTCTTGGAGAACATCCAACGCTACCTGGACAAGGGCGAGGACCGTGTGAGCGCCTCGCTCAAAGGCCGTGCGGAGATCGGTTTCTCCGCCCTCTCCATCACCTTGGTGGATGTGGTGGTGTTCCTGCCCATCATCTTCGTACAGGTCTTTGTGGCCGACCTTCTGAAACAGTTCAGCGTGGTGGTGGTGGTGTCCACGCTCATGAGCCTGTTCGTCAGCTTCACCCTTACACCGTGGCTGGCTTCGCGCATGGGGCGCAAGGAGGTCATCGTCCCCAACAATGCGCTGAACCGTTCCCTGCTGCGCTTCGAGCACGCCATGGATGCCCTGAACACTTGGTACGCCGGGCAGCTGCGTTGGGTACTCGCACACAAACTGGCCTTTATGGGCATTGTGCTGGCGCTCTTCGCGGGTACAGGCATCATGATGAAGCAGGGCATCATGGGGAAGGAACTCATCGCCACTGGCGACCAGGGTAAGTTCACCATGGGATTGGAGTTCGATAAGCAGACCACCTTGTACGCGAATAACCTGGCTTCGCGCGAGGTGGAAGCATTCCTGCAAGCCCAGCCCGAAGTGGCCTCTGTGTTCAGCAATGTGGGTGGCCCCAGCACCGGTATTGGCAGCATGGGGATGGGTGCGGAATATCGCACCGAGCTTTCCGTGCGTCTCCTGCCCAAGGACCAGCGACCGAAGGAGACCACAGAAGCCTACATGATGCGCATCCGTGAAGCGATCACTGCACGGTTCGCGGGCATTGATGTTACCATGGCCACCGTCGGTCTGGTGCCGCGCACCGCACCGGTGGAGATCACCCTCAGCGGGCCGGATGAAGCCCTGCTGCGCACCACCGCACTGGCTTTGAAGGATACCCTGGCAGGCATACCCGGCGCGAATAATGTGAAGCTCAGTGCGGAGGTTGGCGCTCCGGAATTGCAGGTCGACTTGGACCGCGACCGCATGGCCCGGTTCGGACTGAACACCGCCCTGGTGGGTGCCACGCTGCGCACGGCCTTCGCCGGTAACGATGATGCGCTGCTCTACGAGGGTGGTACCGAGTTCCCCATCCGCATCCGACTTGATGACTTCCAGCGCAGTGACGCGAGGAACGTGGAGCAGCTGCTCTTCGTGAACGCGTCAGGGGTTGCCGTACGGCTCGCCCAGTTCGCCACCGTGGAACGCCACACGCCACCGACCATGGTGGAACGCATGGACCGCATGAGCGCCGTGACCCTTACCGCTGATGCGCTTGGCCGGGGATCGGGCACCGTGGCCGATGATGTGGTGGCTTACCTCGCGAAGAACCCACTGCCCGATGGAGTGACCATGACCTGGGGCAGCGATATCAAGCGGCAGAACGACAGCTTCGGCGCGTTGGGCGGTGCATTGCTCATCTCCCTTATCCTGGTGTACCTGGTGATGGTAGCCTTGTATGACAGCTTCGTATATCCCTTCGTGGTGCTCTTCTCCATTCCCGTGGCGGTGATCGGCGCCTTCCTGGCGCTCAACCTCACCCTTTCCACCCTGAGCCTCTTCACGCTGCTGGGCCTCATCATGCTACTGGGCCTGGTCTCCAAGAACGCCATCCTCATCGTGGACCGGACCAACCAACTGAAGGCCGAAGGCATGCACTACCGCGATGCGCTGGTGGAGGCCGGTCGCACCCGCCTGCGGCCCATTATCATGACCACCGTGGCCATGGTCTTCGGCATGCTGCCCATTGCCTTGGCCACCGGCACCGGTAGCGAATGGAAGAACGGACTGGCATGGGTCATCATTGGCGGCCTTACCAGTTCCATGCTGCTCACCGTGTACTTGGTGCCCGTCGTGTATTACGCCGTGGATGCGGTGAAGGGACGCTTCGATACATGGAAGGGCGCAAAGACAACCCGAGCCGCGGCTCGAACGAATTGACCGCAATTGAGTGCGATAGCTGAACGAAGATCGATCCCAACCCACAACAACCCACAAAACATGGAAACTACCAGAATCAGCCCGAAGCTCCGCGCCGCGATCAAACTGCGCCATCCGAGGCGGGTTGCGTGACAGATCGCAGCGAAAAGTCCGCAAGCCACTCTCACCTCTTCTTCTTTGCCACCCTCGGCTTGGCGCCGTTCTTTTCGGCCGCTCTTCCACCCGTCAGCCGCTTCACCTCCCTATCGAAATCAGACTCATAGGTCTTGTCCCGTATCGCCCGGTACTTCTCGTATTGGCCTTCGGCCTTCAACTTGGCTTCCAACGCGGTTACGCGGCCTTGGTCAGTGAGCAAGGGGTAAGCGGCGTGTTCCAAGAAGGTCTTCAGAAAGCCTTGCCGATCGGCCATGCGCATCACGATGCCGCGCTTAGCGCGATCCTCGGTCAGGTCCAGATAAGCGCTTACAATGCGGTTTAGTTGGCCCAGGTGTTCCTTGTCCAGATAGTTCTTGGCCACGGTTACATCACTCTTCAGGATCTTGCCCTTGGGCGCATGCTTCCAAATGCGTAGGCCGAGGAAGATCTTGGTGGCATCCACTTCGGTGTAGATGGTTTCGGCGGCCGTTCTTCCGGTGATGGCCCAGTGCAGTTTGTTCTGAACTACGAGTGCAACTCCAGACCACACTTCGGGCTGCGCGAGTGTCTTTCACGCCCATGCTTCGTTGCTAAGCCCTTGCAGAGTGTCCAACTATGCGCGGACTTCGCGCCTATCCTGGTCGCGAAATCCTACTCGCTCGATACCGAAAGTGGTCTTGAGATGCGCTCCAGCGAAGAAGTCGCGCGCGTGGTCATCTTGTGCGTCGTAATCAGCGCTGAGGGCCTGCCAGCGGTCACCTGCCCGAGGCCATCAACACCCCGCTCGATGGGCTGCTGGAACAGGCGCATTCGTGGTCGCGGAAACAGCACATCGTTACCGTGTGTGCGAAGGGCAGTGGCCGTTCGGCGCAGGCAGCGCAGACCTTGCGCAACATGGGCTTCGGGCAGACGTGGCGGTTGTGCTGAGGGACCTTCGGTAAGGCATAGTCAACTCCCCACAAGCACATGGATCCCCGCACTGCTTCCCACCTCGCCCTCTGGAAAGAAGGCCGCACCCGCTTCACCGACCAACTGCCTACGCTCACTGCGGCCGACCTGTCGAAGAAGCTCGCGCCCGGACCCAACAGCGCCGGTTTCCTGCTGCGCCACATCGGCGACGTGGAATTGCTCTTCGCGAAGAACGTGTTCGGGCTTCAGGACTTGCAGGTGCATGCGAGCACTTCGGTCAAGGGTTTCGATACCGGTGAATGGACCGACCTCGCCGCGTTGAGCGCCTACGTGCAGCAAAGTGCGGAGGTGCTTGAACGTGCGATCATTGCGCAGTCCGATGCCGATTGGGACCATGTGATCGAAACGAAGGAATTCGGGAAGAAGACCAAGGCGGAAGCGCTGGGCCGCATCACCACGCAAACGGCCTCCATGCTGGGCAGCTGGCGATGGTGGTGAAGTACGGGGCATAGGCTGGGGCGGGCCGAGCAGATGCACCCGCTCCGTTCCCACCGGCGCCTACCACCTGCATCGGGAACGACCTTGATGAGTTGGCATCGTATAGAGAGGTCCCTGCGTACTTGGTGACGCACACAGCGGGCCCGTCACCTCTTGGATATAACCGACAGGTTTCGCGATCAGCGCGTCCGCCGGTATTCGCATTGTACCAAGCCGCTCACAAAGCTGCGCGCGTTCACAAGCTCTACAGGTTGCATGGGCCTTCCCTCCTTGAACAAGCGGATGCCATCGCCCAAGAGCACGGGGATGGTGGAGATGATGTAGCGGTCGATGAGATCATGCTTCATCAGCACATCCGCCAGTAGCGCACCACCATCGCAGTAGATCCGCTTTCCGGAACTCGCTTTCAGCTTCACTATCAGTTCAATCGGATCACCGGTGTGGAAAACGATGCGGTCGGCAGAGGATCTAGGACGCGAAGTGATGATGTAGAGCAAGCGCTCCGGATGCGGGTCGGGAACACCCATGGCCACCACCTTGTCATACGTGCGGCGGCCTATGATCACGGTATCGCAAGTGGCCACAAAGGCGGCGTATCCGTAGTCCTCCCCTTCCACCTGCACAGCAGCGAGGAAGCCCAGATCCTCATCGGGCAGGGCGATGAAGCCTTCCAGGCTTTGGTCGATGTAAAGGCAGAGTTCGCGCGGGTCTTGCATGGGTGCGAAGTTCGTCGCGCTGTTTCACTCGGCGAGCTCCCATGCCTCGGGGATGTGATGAACGAAACGAACATGTTCGGGAAGAAGACCAAACAGAAGCGCTGGGCCGTATCACCACGCACACGGCCTATCACGCGGGGCAGCTGGCGATGGCGGTGAAGTACGGTGGTTAGAGCGTGATCGGACCCAGTAGCAGCAACCGCTCCTGCTGCACCGGCGCCACCCATTTGAAGCCGAATCGCTCGGTGTACTGCTACAGCGGCTCCAACCCCACGGCCGCGCGGCGTTCGTTCACATGTGCTTCGTCCACCATCGGCTACACGAAGGGCTTGGTTCGGTCCAGCGACCTGTGAGCTGATGATCCGCGGGTGCCCATGATCCACTTCAACGCGGTCCTCCATCATCACCAGTGCGACGGCTTGGGCCTTCCACGCCATAACCGCTTCGCGCATCACTAGGCAGATAATTCTGCTTTGCATCCCGGCTCTGATCACCTTGTTGCAACACCAGCCGTAAGGCCTGGTCCGCTTTGTATCCCGACACGTCCTCGCCCGCCCATCCGGCTCTATGCATGATCACTGTTACGCGCAGAAGGTGCAGCGGGTCGAGGTCCAATAGGCCTGCTACCAAGCTGTCCTTTTGCGAAGCCATTGGAGCCTGCCGTGCCGGATCTCATTCGCGTTGACCAACGTTCTGAAGCGATCCAGCTAAGTGCATGGACGAGCGGTCGCTTCCTGCGCGAAAGCTCCGCCCATATTGGGGCTGGAAAGAAGAACGAAGAAGAGGAAGGTAGCGCGCAAGGTATCGACCTTTGTGCGCAACGGCCCCGATATCGCCCCGCCGTTCTCCAAATACAATGATCGCCGATCGCCTGCTTCAACATGCCCTATCCTTCTCGTTCAAGGGACTAGGGATACCTGAAGGCGTTGGCGTGCTGGACCCCTTCAATGGTCCGAAAGCAAAGGAGGTGCGGCGCATCGTCACGCTCTTTCATCGGAAGTACTACAACGATGATCGCCAGCGCGTGCTCATGTTAGGCATCAATCCCGGAAGGCTGGGCGCGGGTAGCACGGGTCTTCCCTTCACCGATACCAAACGTTGCGAAGGCGATCTTCACATTCCGGTGAACGGCTTGCATACGCATGAGCCGAGCAGTGATTTCTTCTACCGCATGATCCGCGCAGCGGGCGGACCAGAGGCCTTCTATAGCAAGGTGTATGTACATGCCGTATGTCCACTCGGTTTCGTGAAGCACGGACCGAAAGGTCCTATCAACTTGAACTATTACGACGACAAAGCGCTGGAAGAAGCTGTGACCCCCTTCGTGGAGAATTGGTTGCGGACCTTGGTGGCTTGCGGCATGCGGACCGATGCGGTCTTCTGCATCGGCACAGGAAAGAACGCGGCGTACTTCACTAAATTGAACGATAGGCTCGGGCTGTTCAAGCGCATTGTTCCGCTGGAGCATCCGCGGTTCGTGATGCAGTACAAAGCCAAGCAACTGGATGCCTACATCCAGAAATACGTGAGCGCCTTGGCCCCCGTGGCACAAGGCGCTCGACCGTGATCCAATGCGGCCCTATACCGGCTTGCGGAAGAGGTAACGTGTAATGAAGATACCGCCACCTTCCTTGCCGCTCTGCACCCCGGTGGTCACGGTATGCAGTTCCCAGCCCGTGGAGTTGAACTCGTTGATGGTCTCCACGATCAGGCGATCGTTGTTGGCCACGTTCTTGAAGTTGATACCCACCATGCTGTAGAAGTTCAGCAGGTCCTTGCCTACTTCCTGATCTCCTTGGTCGCTGATGATCACACGGGAACGGCCCAAGCCGCCGGGCACCACGCTTTCGATAGTGGAAAATTGCCGGTAGGTGTACGCCGTGGCATCGGGGGTTGGGCGAAAACTGTAGCCCAGCAAAAGGGCCAATGGAAGTGCTGCTCCCAGGAGCAGGGAACGGAAATTGATGTTCATGGTGGATGGAATTATGGGTTGTTGTGGCACGTATCTTGTCGGCACGAACGCAAATAAAAGGCCAAACCATGATCCGCATCACTTCCCTGGTGGCTTTTGCCACCCTCTCTGTCGCCCTGAACGCACAGACCATCTACAAGATCAGCAACGTCAGCATTACCGAAAAGGACCAGGTGCAGAACGGAATGGATGTGACCGCGATGATCAAAGGGGCCGAAGGCTCCGACCGGGTGGTGATCTACGCTGGGCAGGACATCACGCTGGAGAGCCGCGTGAAAGTGAGCACCCAGAACGTGAAACGCAGCAGCCTGAAGAGCAGCGCGGTGAATGCCATCTTCGAGATCGACCTGAAAGTGGACGGTAAAAAGGACAACCGCCGGGTGGAGAAGATCTATTACATGGATCAGGAGCGGAAGAGCAGCTTCAAGGAGAAGTTCGTGTTCAAGAACGGCAACCAAGTGCGTGTGATCACCGTGTCGTTCGACGGACGCTTGGAGTGACCCGACCAAAGGCCCCATTGCGCGCGGCTCCTTCGGGAGCCGTTCGTCTGCTTCACCCGGCCTGCTATCTTGGTCCCATGCTCGTATCCCGCCTTTTCGATATCGCCGACCTCCAACTTGCGGAGTTCCCGCAACCGACCTGTGTGGAATCGTTGGAACACGGAACTCTTCGTTCCTACAGCTCGCAGGAATTCGTACGGACCGCCGAGCAATTGGCCATGGGGCTGATCGGCTTGGGCATCAAGCCGGGCGACAAAGTGGCCATCTCCAGCGGCAATCGCGCCGAATGGGCCATCGTGGACCAGGCCGTACTGCGCATCGGTGCCATCGGCGTGCCGCTCTACCCCACCATGTCGGCCGAGGACCATGCCTATATCCTCCAACACTCCGAGACGAAAGTGTTCTTCGTGAGCAATGCGGAGATGCTGGCAAAGGCGATCGTCTCACGCACGAGCGTCCCTTTCCTCCAACACATCTTCACCTTCGACCGCGTACCGGGCGGCGCCCATTGGAAGGACCTTCTTGCGAGTGATGCGGCACACAAAGCCACCTTGGATGGATACAAGGCCGCAGTGAAGAACAGCGACCTCGCCACCATCATCTACACCAGTGGTACCACGGGCAGGCCGAAAGGGGTGATGCTTTCGCACAACAACATCCTCAGCAACGTGGAGGCCAGTGCGACAAGGCTCCCGGTGCATCGCGGCGCACGGGCGATCAGCTTCCTTCCGCTGTGCCACATCTATGAGCGCATGCTACTGTACCTGTACCAACGCGCCGGCATGCAAGTACGTTTCCAAGAGACGCTGGAAGAGCTCGGCGCACGCATCCGCGAAGCGAAGCCGCAGGTGTTCACCGCGGTGCCACGCTTGCTGGAGAAGATCTACGATACTATCCTCAGCAAAGGCGAAGCGCTCACCGGCATCAAACGCAAACTCTTCTTCTGGTCGTTGGACCTGGGTGACCGGTATGAGGTGAGCGGCCGCAGTTGGTGGTACGATGTGCAACTCGGCATCGCGCGCAAAGTGGTCTTCAGCAAATGGCGCGAAGCACTGGGCGGCGAGGTCCTTTGCGTAGCGAGCGGTAGCGCCGCGCTGCAACCCCGTTTGGCGCGCATCTTCAACGCGGCCGGTGTGCCGTTGATGGAAGGCTATGGCCTTACCGAGACCAGCCCCGTGGTGAGCGTGAATGATGCCCGGAACGATGGCCTGCGGTTCGGCTCGGTCGGCAAGCCCCTCCAGGATGTTCAGGTCCGCATCGCTGCGGATGGCGAGATCTTGATCAAGGGGCCCAACGTGATGATGGGCTACTACAAGGAACCCGAACTGACGCGTGAAGTGTTGGCCGAGGACGGTTGGTTCCACACCGGTGACATTGGCGAGGTCACCGGCGAAGGGTTCCTGCGCATCACCGATCGTAAGAAGGAGATGTTCAAGACCAGTGGTGGCAAATACATTGCGCCGCAGACCATCGAGAACAAGCTGAAAGCCTCCCGCTTCATCGAACAGGTGATGGTGATCGGCGAGAACCGGAAATTCCCCGCTGCGCTGGTGGTGCCGAGCTTCACCTTCTTGAAGGACTACTGCAAACTGAAAGAGATCCCATTCGAAAGCAACGCCCAGGTCATCACTGACATGCGCATCCGGGACCGCATCTTCGTGGAGGTGGAAAAAGTGAACGCAGGGCTGGGCCATTGGGAACAGATCAAGAAGATCGCCCTGCTCCCGGGTGAATTCACCATAGATGGTGGCGAAATGACGCCATCCTTGAAGTTGCGCAGGAAACCCATCATGGCAAAGTATGCGGCACAGGTGGAGGAGATCTACGGCGCCACCTGATCGCCCCCGCTCCGCTACTTTTACGCTCCCTTAACACGGAGCTTACAATGAAGCGACTTCTGCTGGCCCTCCCCATCATTGCCCTGATCACCGCATGCAACAAGGAACCCGGTGAAGGAGGAAAAGCCGAGATCCGTGGCCGGGTGATCGAACAGAAATACTCCAACGGCGGCTCGCCCATCGGTGACCCCTACCCTGCTCCCGGCGAGAATGTCTACATCGTATATGGTGACGCCAGCAACGGTGCTTATCCCGATGATAATGTGGACACGGGACCCAACGGCGAGTTCCGATTCATCTGGTTGCGTAAAGGGACCTACACAATCTACACCCTGTCCGATTGTGCCGATTGTGAAGGGGATACCAAGTCCATTTTCGCACGCGTGGAGATCGGCGATAAGAAGGAAGTGATGAATGCGGGCGACCTGCTGATCGAAAAGCGCTGATGATCGGTCGTGCGAGGTGCCTTTCTGTCGTGCTCGTCGTCATGCTCACGGGCAACCTGCTGCATGCCCAAGAGCGCACAAAGCCGGAAGTGACGCAGGAACTATGGTCCAGCTTCGCTCTCCAAGGACGTGCGACAATTCTGAAAGGCATCTTGGGCAAGAACATAGCGAAACGCATCAAGACGAACACCGAATTGGGCTACCGTTCCACCGATGCATTCTTCGCTGGCAAACAGGTCTATCTCGATCTCGGTGCCGGATACAAGGTCAGTGATCACGTTAGCGTGGGCGGCGAATTCCGCTATGCGTACAGAACGGATGCCGCCGATCGACAACGTTTGTGCGCCCTTTTCGAATACTCCACGACGGTGGATCGTTTGGACCTTGGTTATCGCTTCGACTACCAGCACAACTTCCGCCCGTTCGGCGACGTGCGAGAAGTGTTCCGCAACAAGTTCTCCGCCGGGTACAACATCCCTAAGTTCAAGTTCGACCCTAAGTTCAGCGTGGAGTTCTTCCAGTGGGCCGGTCCCCAAGGGCTGATATACTTCGGAACGCGTTATAAGCTGGGCACGGAATGGTCGCCCAAGAAAGGCCACACGCTCGGCTTCGGCGTGGTGCATGACCGCGAACGCATGATATATGCACCCAGTTACCGTGTTATCGCTGCGATCGACTACACCATCAACCTCCGCAAGAACTGACCATGGACGGCTCGCGCAACCGATCCCTCTTACTACGGATCTTGATCTTCATCGGAATCCTCGCGGTGGCCGTGACCATCGGCTACTTCTACCTGAAGCCGTCCGACGTGCTGCCCATCTACCATCCATCGCAACTGGATCCGCGGCTGGTCGACCCTTCGGTGAAGGCCGATCGGAAAGAACACCACATCCGTGACTTCCACCTGATCGATCAATTCGGTGGCAACTATTCGCTGGCCGATGTGGGCGACCGCGTCATCGTGGCCGATTTCTTCTTCGCTACCTGTGCTACAATCTGCCCCAAGATGAGCGTGCAGATGGCCCGCGTGCAAAAAGCCTATGCCGATGAGGACCAGCTGATGCTCCTCTCCCATACGGTGACGCCGGAAATGGATTCCGTGCCTGTGCTCGCCGCATACGCCCAACGCCACGGTGCGGACCCGGACCGCTGGCGCTTCCTCACCGGAGATCGGTTCCAGATCTATGCGCTTGCCCGTCGGTCGTACTTCGCCGCGATGGACGAAGGGGACGGCGGCCCCGATGATTTCGTACACACCGAGAACTTTGTGCTGGTAGATCCCAAACGGAGGATCCGCGGTTTCTACGATGGTACTTCCGCGAAGGACGTGGACCGCTTGATCGATGATATCGCGAAGCTGCTCGAGGAGAAAGATGAGCCCAAGTAAGCAGTGGGGAGTTCACAGTGGGCAGGGGGCAGGGGAAGTGGGCAGTGACATACCGCCTTCAGGCCGCAAACTGCCTACTGCGGACCATGCACTTACCACGCACCTACCTTAGCAGCACGTCCGCTCTCCCACGCACCGCCCCCCACCATGCGTAAATGGCTAGATCGCTACTACGGCACCTTGCGCAAGATCAAGGCGAACTATGTGTTGCTGAACATCTTCAACCTGAAGAAGCTCGCACACGCCCGGCGCATGTACAAGAAATACGGCATCCAACGCAGCGTGCTGTTGCCCATCAGCAGCATCGATCTTCCAACGACCAACACCACCGACCTCCCGTGGCTGGACACACCGGAAGGAGTCGCCAAGCTGCCTCATGCACCGGGCCTCCAGAAGTTCGATGCAGCCACGCGTGAAGCGATCCTCGCCTGGCCACAAAACGGCTATCTGATCATGCGCGGCCTCTTCAAGCCGAACGAAGTGGCCGAGATCAATGCGGAGATCGACCGCCTGATCCGTGACAAGGTGGTGGACTTCAACTTCACCGGGCGCAAGATCATGTTCGCCTTCCACCACAGCGAACTGCTGCGCAAGTATGTACACGACCGCCGCATACTGGATGTGATGGACTTCATCTTGGGCAAGAAGATGAACGTGTTCCAGAGCATCAACTTCCTCACCGGTAGCGAGCAGGCCGCGCACAGCGACAGCATCCACATGACCACCTATCCGCTGGGCTATATGACCGCCGCATGGATCGCGCTGGAAGAGATCACACCGGACAACGGACCGCTCGTGTACCACCCCGGTAGCCACAAGCTCCACTACCTCCTCAACGGACAATACGACCACGGTGGCAATCAGTTCGTGATCGGTGAGGATGCCTACCTCCGCTACGAACAAGCCGTCGACCGCTCCATCGAGGAAAGCCACTTCGAACGGAAGGAACTACTGGCCCAGCCCGGTGATGTACTCCTATGGCACGCCAACCTGTTGCATGGCGGCAAGAAGATCACCGGCTCGGGGGCCGGTGTGACAGGCCCTCTGGTAACGCGTAAGAGCATGGTGATCCATTGTTTTGCCGATGATGTGCTGTGCTATCATGAACTTACGCAAAGGGCGGCGATGATGGAGGATGATCATTGAAGAACTACGGAGACTAAGTAGTAATTGTACCATTGAATTATGATAGTAATTGGTTATGTACGGCATACAAGGCGAGTATTACTTCTATCAGCTCCTCGAAGGTGAGAAACGGGAGCGGTTGCGCCCACGACTACGTTGCTTCAATGTCGAGTCCGCGTTGGATATTGGATGCGGTGATGGAAGGGCGCTATTGGGATTGCACTATCATTATGGGGTACGCGTGCTATACGGATGTGAGAGACGAACAGAGCGGGGCGTCATACGAACAAGCCCAACAGACATACACGGCCGAGCACCTACAAGTCTCAAAGAAGCGCGAAGCAACATCGCACGCATTCAAGGTGACGTACGAACTAGCGATGAGATAGAGGTAAGCATCGCCGAACTGATGAAAAATGTTCGGTACGAATGTGATGCAGTCGAACTTTCCGCGGATGGCACATCCGACGCCGTCATTTGCAGTCAGGTTCTTCACTATTCGAAAGATGAAGTTGAGACTCGTGCTATCCTTGATCTGATTTCAACCCGAGGACACTCCGAGTCGTTGGTCTATTTCAGCGTTAAAGACAACTACTTACCAGAACGATCAAATATCATTAACGGGGATGTACTTCTAAAGTGTTGCGAAGAGTACATGATGCGACTTCGGCTCACGCATTCCATAGGCCATGTATGCAGCGAAGGCACGTCTCACATCTTCACCAATCTATAGGGACAGAAGCATAGACCATTTCATGGTCTAACAAAGTGACCCCTCCCTTCAACGAGGCGGCAAGCTTAGAGCACCAAGCCAGCATTTCCCGTACATGACCGATCGCTATCACGATAAGGGCTGAAAGGCCGCGCAATTCCCGACCTTCGCGCCCCGCTCTAGGCGGACAAGCCCGAAATGAACGTTCTCTCTGTCGAAAAGGTCGTCAAGCGCTACGGACAACGCCAACTCTTCAAGGACATCTCATTCAGCTGTGGAAAGGGGTAGAATATGGGAAAGGTGCCAGGACAAAAACCTGCAAGAGCACCTCCTAAGATTCTATAAAGTAGTGTCGATGCAGCACCGTTAATGAACGGAATTACCAACGACAACAACAATCCCCCCCCCCGATTTCCTCGGAGGGCGCTGCTGATGGAGGATCAAAATCGTAGTTTCATGGCTGCTGAAGCATTGTCGCAACCATCTGCTACGATGATCCAAAGGATTCCATTCCAACGCACGGAGCCGCGAACCATGAAGTCCTCCACCGCACTTCGTTTTAAGCTCTTCTTTCCTCTAGGGCTGCTTGCATACACGGCGCTCTCCCAATCCATCATCGCCGGCCAGTATGGGCCCAACGATCACTTCGGGGATCTGTTGCCGGACACCACGATTACCATCTATGCTTTCTCGACTCCCGGCAACTACGCCATGGATCTGGATGGTGACGGTGACGACGACGTGCGATTCTCGGGATCCGTCACGGCCAGCCCATCTGGTCATTTGAACTACGTCTATGCTACATGCCTTGGCACCACCGAGGTTGCACAAGGCGAGGTCCAGTGCGGAGATACATCCGCTCTCGGATATCAGGAGGGCCAAACCATCGATGGGACAGCTGACTGGTCCAGTTCCCTCGCCCAATTGACGCACGACTTTGCCCTCATGGGACAGTCCTGTGCGTTCAACAGCTTTAGTGGCGGCCGCTATCTCGGGACGCGGCTGATCAATGAGCAGGACACCTTGTACGGTTGGGTACATGTGAGCACACCGGCTCCGAACACCTTTACGCTGCAGGCTTTGGCGATCAACAACACGGTGAATTCGATACAATCGAACAACGCATTCAACGACCGGTTCTTTTTCGACCCTCTTCGTCATGAACTCACCATCACCCTCAGTACACCTTCATCAGGTCCCCATAGGATCGACGTGTACGATATGAGCGGCAGATCGGTGACAAGCGAGTTTTGTCCGAAGGGTAGCGACATGATCATGATCGCCATGAACGATCTTCCAGAAGGCGTCTATGCCTTTGCGTCGGCAGGTGCGAACGGCCGGACATTGAATGGCCGCGTATTGATCACGCGTTGACCATTGACGCTCCATAGAAAAAGGCCACTTCGATCGAAAGGAACTACTGGCCCAGACCGATGTGCTGATCCAACAAGCCAAACTCCTTATCGGCGGCAAGAAAAGGACCACGCCTAACTCCGGTCCTGGGAGCGTATGCCCCCACTGCTTCGCGGAGATGAGCAGTGCTAACGAACTTACGCAACGATCGGCGATTATGGAGGATCATTGAGAAGGTGCAAAGAGCACAGATCGCACGATCTGTCATACCGTATATCCCAAAGAGGAGCGAAGCTCCATCATGCCGCACGCAGCCGCTCCAAGCGAACCTCGAAACCACGGCCCCAGTTCACATAGTTGTCCTTTTGGTCGCCGGTGCCCTTGGGTGTGATCGCATTGTAGTAGCGGCGCCATTCCAGCAACTGCCGCATGTTGCGCAGGACCCGCTCCTTCGCGCCCATGGCCACATCATAAAAAGTGTGGTAGTCCACCACATCTCCTTTGCAAACGATCTCGCCCAGCAGGTAGCCGTCCTCGACGGCGCTGGCGATCGCCGGGCGGCCTTTGTATTCTCGTGGCTCACTCGCCTTATCGTAGTTCCGAGTATGCATCTTCTTCAGCGCCTCCAGCACATCGGCATCGCGGTAGTAACGCTGGCGGTACCGGTCCAGCACATGGGGGCGCATATAGGTGGCCGGTCCGTCGGCATCGATCTGCATACAATGGATGCCCTCTCGGGTGAAGTACCATCCCAAAGGATACAGCGTGGTCTTGCGGGGCGAGATCGTGACGACGTACAACCACTGGATCAGGTCCTCCGACGTGAACTCGCCGACCTGCACGACCACGCCTCTACCGCCTTTGCGGTGACGTCGCTCCAGATCCCAATATAGTCCGGCCACATGGCGCTGTAGCCCCACAACGTCCTTGCGCAGGGCGGTGGCGATCTCGGCTAGGGACATGGAGGAAATGATCATCACGCATGGGGCTGGGGGGTGATACGGATGGCGCGCGGTTGAGGTTATGATGAGCAGGGCCGTATGGAAGTACGAGCCATTGGCTTATCAAAACCTTTTGGAGGCATGCATCCTTCTATTCGAGGCCTCTCTCCCCTCCTTTCCCGACCTTCGCGCCCCGCTCTAGGCGGACAAGCCCGAAATGAACGTTCTCTCCGTCGAAAAGGTCGCCAAGCGCTACGGCCCCCGTCAACTCTTCAAGGACATCTCCTTCGGCCTGGAAAAGGGCCAGAAGACCGCTATTGTGGCGCGCAATGGCACGGGCAAAAGCACCCTGCTGAAGTGCATCGCAGGCATCGAAACACTGGATGAAGGGATCATCACCTTCAACAAAGGCCTGCGCACCGGGTACCTGGACCAAAGCGTACACATGACCGCCACGCACAGCTTGGTGGACGAAATGTTGGATCAGGACGACCCCATCACCAATGCGGTGCGCGCCTACGAACATGCCGTAGCCCGCCATGCCGACGATGCCACCATGGAGAAGGTGATCCACGAGATGACCGAGCAGAACGCCTGGGACCACGAAGCCCATGTGCAAGTGCTGCTGCACCGCTTCGGCCTGCGCGATATGGAGCAACCGGTGAATACACTGAGCGGTGGCCAGCAGAAACGGCTTGCCATGGCGAAGGTGTTGATCAATGCACCCGATGTGCTGATCCTGGATGAGCCCACCAACCATTTGGACGTGGGCATGATCGAGCAGTTGGAAGAGGAACTGGGCGCACCGGGCCTAACGCTGTTGCTTGTAACGCACGATCGATACTTCCTCGATAACGTCTGCGACGAGATCATCGAGATGGAGTTCGGCGATTTCACGCGGTTCAAAGGGAACTACACCTACTACGTTGAAAAGAAGGCCGCCTTGGACGAGGTACGCGATGCCACCCAGCATCACTTGCGCGGACTTATGAAGAGCGAACTGGAGTGGGTGCGCAAGATGCCCCGCGCCCGTGGCACCAAGAGCAAGAGCCGCTTGGATGCCTTCGACCGCATCAAGGCCGATGCCACCCGCGATTTCTCCCGCGATGAAGTGAAGATCGATGTGAAGACCGAACGCCTTGGCGGTAAGGTGATCGAAGCGCGCAACCTCACGAAGGGTTTCGGAACAGCCAGCACAGAGGCCTACAAGCCCATCGTGAAAGGCTTCAGCTATTCGCTCAAGCGTGGCGATCGCATCGGCATCGTAGGGCCGAACGGGATCGGGAAGAGTACTTTCTTGGACCTACTCGTTGGCAAGCTGCCACCCGACGCCGGTACCGTGAGCATGGGCGATACTGTGATCCTGGGCACCTTCGATCAACGCGGATTGCAACTGACGGAAGACAAACGCATCATTGATGTGGTGCGTGACATCGCTGAAATGATCCCCCTGAACAAGGGCAAGACGTTGACCGCTTCCGGCTTGTTGGAGCGTTTCCTGTTCGACAAGGAACAACAGTGGCAATACGTGAGCACGTTGAGCGGTGGCGAGAAACGTCGTCTCTACCTCTGCACCGTATTGATGAAGAACCCGAACGTCCTCATCCTCGATGAGCCCACGAACGACCTCGACATCCCGACACTGAACGCGTTGGAGGATTTCCTCGTGGACCTCGACATCTGCTTGCTGATCGTGAGCCACGACCGGTACTTCATGGACAAGTTGTGTACGAAGTTGCTCGTGTTCGAAGGCGAAGGCAAGATCAAGGAATGGGTGGGCAGCTACACGGAACTGCGCGATCGGCAGCGCGATGAAGCAGCGCGAAAGTCGTCAACGAAGAATGTTGCCCCGGTAGTGATCGACACACCTGTCCCGAGCAGCCCCTCCGCAGGGTCCCGAGGCGGAGACCCCGCGGAGGTCCCAAAGAAGAAGTTGACCTACGCGGAAAAGCTGGAGCTGGGGAAGATCGACAAGGAGATGCCGCTCCTGGAGGAGAAGAAGGAAGAGATCCTGTTGGCCATTTCACAAAGCGGCAGCGACCATCATGTGATCATGGAACGCTCACTTGAATTGGAACGCACCACAGCGCGGTTGGATCAGCTTACGGACCGGTGGTTGGTGTTGAGCGAGAAGGCGTGAAGTACATCCACGATCAGAACTTCGCACAAGGCACCACCCTCCGCTTGCTCGCTGCGCGCTTCTTGTGCCGCGATACGATCTCGAAGCCGAGCGTTACCTCATGCGCGCCACCTGAACGACTGGCGAGGCGTGATACCGTGATATCATAACTGTACCCGATGCGCACATCGTTGATGATGGTGCCGAGAAGTATGGCGATGGCATCGTTGTTCGCGTAGCCCGGTGCATACCGCTTCATGATGGGAAGACCGCGGTACCAAAGACCCGCGAAGAAAGGTTCGCTCTCGAAATAGGCGCCCATGTCCAGTTGGTCGTACTTCTGTTGGGACTTGAAGTTGAATGCAAAGACGAAGCTCTGCGGGTTCTTGCGGATCACCGGTGTGCGCACACTGATGCGATAGCCGCCATGCAGGCTGAACTTCATCGGCATACGGGCCTCGTTCAACAACAGTGATTGGTTGGGGCGGTTCAAGTGATGGAGCGCACTGCCCAGCCAAAGCTTTGGTGTGAAGAAGAGCAGGCCGGCACCCATGTCAGCATAGTTGACGCTGGTACCGTTCATGTTCTCATACGTGCCCACGGTCCCGCCGCGTGCCAGTTGATCACCGAAAACCAGACGCGAATAATCCACGGCATGGTTCACATAACCCACCTGCAAAGCCGGACGCAAAAAGACCTTGCGCTTCAACTGGATCTCGTATGCGTATTGCCCTGTAACACTCGTATAACGCAAGGCCCCTGAACCAGCGCGGTCGTGGTGGACCATCAATCCCAGACCGCTGCTGAGGTTGCTCAAGTTGTGGTCGATCGCGAAGTTGGTCGTGATGAAAGCTCCTGGAATGGAAGGCCATTGATCGCGCGCTACCAGGCCCACACGTGTCTGCAGACCCGTACCCGCGAAGGCCGGACTGATGTATGTGGGTGTCGCATAGAACTGCGTGAGCTGGGCGTCCTGCGCACACAGCTGCGACAGAAACACCCAGCAACACAGCACCAACGATGCGTAGCGTCTACTCATTCCGCGTCAATCCATCCCGCGCATGAACGGGTTGTAGCACGAAATCCAACGCCATCTCACGCGAGTCGTCCGGCATACGGGCCACCAGCGTGCTGGCCAGCGGCGCGAAACCTGGGGCTTCCACAGTGAGCAGATATTCTTGATCGGGGGTCAGCACCATCAGGTAGCGGCCCGTACGTTCGTTGGTGTTGTAGATGCCCACGATCTCCTCGCCCGTTGCATCGGTCAGGATCATGCGTGCCTTGACCGGTTCATCCCCGGCATCGGCGACCACCCCGCGCACGATCATGTGGTCCAGCTGGCTGTTCGGGAAGGTGACCTGGTAGATGTCCTGCATCCCCTGCCCTTCGATGCGTTCGCTGGAGAAGTACCCGGTACGGCCATCATCGCTCAGGCAGAAGTAGATGTCGTCGTTCACCGTGTTCAAAGGATAACCCATGTTCTCCGGCGATCCCCAACCGTTCATGTCGGGGTCCATCAGCACGGTCTTGAAGATGTCGTAGCCGCCCATGGTGTTGTGCCCGTTGGAGCAGAAGAAGAGTGTTGTGCCATCGCTGTGCATGAAGGGTGCATCCTCATCATGCTTCGTGTTCACGTTCGGACCCAAGTTCAGCGGAAGGCTCCACTCCCCGTTCGGCAGTCGACGGATGCGGTAGATGTCACGGCCACCGAAACCGCCGGGACGGTCGCTGGTGAAGTAGATCTCCTGCGCACCGGGTGCAATGCTCGCACTCGGTTCGTGGAACGCACTGTTGATCTGCGGCGTCATCAATTCAGGCTGCTGCCATTTGCGAGCGTGCATGCGCGCTTCGTATAGGTCGCCGCTGATCAGGTTCTGCTGGGTACGGTAGATGATCATGGAGGTACCATCGGGGCTTAGGCCCACCGTGGCATCGTGTACCAAGGTGTTCAACGGTGTTCCCGCGTTCACGGCATTGGTCCATACATCGTCGATGCGTTTCGCGGTGTAGATGTCCTCGAACCATTGGCCATACGGGTCCTTCATGTTGCCGGTGGTCCCTTCGCGACGCGAGGTGAAGTACATCGTATTGCCATCGGCGGTCACCAGCGGGCAGTAGTCGTGCGCGGCGGAATTCACCATCGGGCCCATGTTCCGGATCTGCAATTCGAACGGTGTTGCGGTCAGCGCTTTTGCGGAAAGCGACATGGCCTTGCGACGGTCCACTTCCGCATCCGGCACCACCCTTCCGTTGGATAGTTTGTACTGCTCGAAGAGTTCCACGGCATCATCGAACCGTTGTTGGCGATGGCGCGACAAGGCGAGTTCATAAAATGACTCGGTGTAGCGCCCTTCAACGCCGCGCTCGAAGTAGGTCACCGCCTTGTCCTTCTGCCCTGGCATGTTCACCAAGCAGACGCCCATCTCATGGAAGACCTCCACGAACAAGGGATCCACCGGCAAAAGCCGCTTGTAGATCTTCGAGGCTTCCTCGTAATCCTCGTTCGCCAAGTGGATCTTGGCCTCATCGAGCATCTGGTTGTGTATCTTCTTGTACCCTTGCTGTGCAAAGGCCGAGATACCAACGAGGAGCAACAATACGGAAGTGGAAAAACGCTGCATGGTTCAACGGAGTAATGTGACATCGCCTTTCAGCACGGTCTCCTGACCATCGCTGAATTTGGCATAAGCTTTCCAGACGTAGACATCCTGCTTGGAGGGTTCGCCACGGTAGTAACCGTCCCAACCCACCCTCACGTCCTCGGAAACGAACAGGAGTTCGCCCCAACGGTTGAAGATCTCAAGCTTGTAATCGGACACGCCCTGATAGAGCGGGAAGAAGAAATCGTTCTCGAAACTCCGCGGATCGTATACCCCATCGGTAGGACCGCTGGTGCCGGGCGTGAAGGCGTTCGGGAATTCCAAATCGCCTGCCGCCAGCGCTGTCACCGCATTCTCCAGGATGAACGTATCCGGACAATTCCATGCGTTGTTCGCGATCAACCGCACGTCGAACTCACCGGCGGTCTGGTAGTAGTGCATCGGGTTCTCGTCACTGGAGGTGGTGCCATCACCGAAGTTCCACTGGTATTGCGTGGCGTTGGCGGACAGATTGTAGGTGAACACCGGCTGGCTCGGTACCGTCACCTCATCCGGCTGCAAGGCGAAGAAGGCCAACGCGCGCGGATGTACCACCACGGAATCAACCTTGGTCATGCTGTTGGTGCCTCCCCCTATGCCTGTCGCGGTCAATGTCACGGAATATATCCCTGCTACGTTGTAGGTGTACGTGGGGTTATCCGCAGTGCTTGTCCCTCCATCACCGAAACTCCATTGGTAGGTGGATCCTTGCAACGATGTGTTGGTGAATTGGATCGTCAATGGGGCGCATCCTTCACCCTGACCTAAGAAACTGGCGGTGGGCTCTGGCGCTGTGATGGTCACACTTTGGGAGGCCGTGTCGGCGCAATATGTGCCGCTGACCACAAGCGTGATGTTGAACACGCCCCATGTGGAATAGGTGTGCGTGCCCGGCGCTTGGATGTTCGTCGTTTGCCCATCACCGAACGTCCATGCGTAGTTCCACGACCCCGGTGCGCTGTTGTTCAACACGTTCACCGTAGCGTTCGGGAACTGCTGGCTGAAGGGCGTTGCTTGGAATGCCGCCGCAGGGACCGGGTACACCGTCAACGTGTGCGAAGCGGTGGATGTGCAACCGAACCCCGATGTCGCTGTCAGCGTGATCGTTCGGACCTGGTCCGTGGTGGTATTGTTCACGTAGGTGTGCGTCGGCTCGGTACCCACAAGGGTCGTCCCATCGCCCATGTCCCACAGGTAGTTGAAAGCACCGACACTGGTGTTCGAGAGATCCACCGTCACCGGAGAACATCCAACACTGTCCAGCGAGAAGACCGCTGTGACCTCCGGATAGACCTGGAGCTGCGTTGTGGCGGTATCCGTACAGCCATGGGTCGAGGTTGCGATCAGCAGGGGGTCGAAGAAGGCCGGTGCGGCGGTGGTGTTCACATACGTGTGTGCCGTACTTCCCGGTGCCGCATCCAATGTGGTGCCATCATCGAAGTCCCAATGCAAGGACGTTGCACCGATGCTCAGGTCCTGGAAACCGACGTTCAGCGGCTGGCAACCCGCTTGTGTGTTCGGCACGAACTGCGCAATGGGTTGTGCATGCACCAGGATCGTGGTGGTCGCGGTATCGCTGCAACCGAATGCGGACGATGCCGTGAGCAGCACATCGAACGACGCATCGTTCAGGCCTTGGTTGGCATAGGAATGCGAGGGTGAGGTGGCATTACTCGATTGTCCATCGCCCAATGACCAGGTGTACGTTGTGGCCCCCGTGCTCACGTTCGTGAAGTCGATGGGCAATGGTGCGCAGCCTGATGTATCCGACGTGAATGCCGCCGTGACGGCCGGGAAAACTTGCACTTGGCCCGTTGCCATTGACGCGCAACCGTTCGCTGTGGTGGCCGTGATGGAGATCGGATAGGTCGTCGTACCCGGTCCAGCGAAATTGGACCATGTGTGTTCATGGCTCACCGCACTGGTATCCGCAGATTGGCCATCGCCATAGTTCCAAGTGACCACGTTGGCACCGGTGGAGAGGTTTGTCAATGTTGCGGTCAAGGGATGGCAACCGGTGGCCGGTGCGATCAGCAGTTGCGCGGTCGGGGCGGGATACACCGTTACCTGATCGTAGGTGGTATCCACGCAACCGAACGCGTTCGAGGCGATCAAAGTGATCGGGTAGACCGCATCCAGCGCCGTGTTGTTGAAATAGATGTGCATGGGTGAAGGACCCGAACCCGATGATCCATCGCCGAAATCCCAGTCGTAGGTCACCGCTCCCACCACGGATGGAAGAGTCACGGTGTGCGGACTGCAGCCGCTATCAGGCTGGGCAACGAACGTGAAATCCGGTGTCGGGTAGACAAGGATCTGCTGGGTAAGCGTATCGGAACAACCAGCGTTCGAGTAGGCGATCAACCGGATGGAGCGGGTCTGCAGGAAAAAGGTAGTGTTGACGAAGGTGTGCGAAGGGTGCGTCACTACGCTCGTGGTGCCATCACCCAGATCCCAGAGGTAGCTGCCCGCTCCCGTGCTCGTGTTCGTAAAGTCAACCGCCAGTGGCGCACAACCGGGCACCGCATTGTGGCTGAACAAGGCTTGAACGCCGGGTGCAACAGTGACAACGGTCGACGCCGTATCCGCACAACCAGAGGCCGTGCTCATGATCAACTGTACGGTGTAGACGCTGTCCTGTGTGCCGAAATTGATGTACGTATGGCTCGGGGAAATAGTGTTCGATGCGCCACCATCGCCGAAGGTCCAAATGGCGTTCACTCCGCCGACACTGGTATTCGTGAAGTCTATCGTCAATGGGGCACAACCGAGAACGTTCGTTGGAACGAATGCTGCAATGGGCTTCGCTTCCACAGCTACCTGCATGGTCCCTGTTCCACTGCAATAGGGCGTGGTGGACGTCAACGTCACAGTATAGTTACCGGCGGCCGCATACAAGTGGTTCGGCGACTGTACCGTATCCGTTGCGCCGTCACCGAAGTCCCATGCCCAACCGATGATCGGGTTGCCGGGTTCCGTGACCGTTAGATCAGCGAACTGCGCTACGATGCCTTCACATACGTTCTGCGCACCGATCTGCACTTGGGGTGGTCCATAGAGGTTGACCACCAGCGTGGCGACATCCTCGCAGCCTTGCGAATTCTCGACCGTGAGCGTGATGGTGTACGCGCCTTGTGCACCATAGAAGTGTGGTGGTGGGTCCTGCAATGTGCTCGTCGTTCCATCCCCGAAATCCCAGAGAAAGTCGATGCCGTTTATCGAGGAATTCGTAAAGGCCACGGTAAGCTGGTTGCACGCGGCATCATTGTCCACCGCGAATTGGGCCGTTGGACTTGGTAGCACATCGATCACCACCGAGGCCGTATCGGTGCAACCGGCTGTAGCACCTTGGATGCTGGCCGTGTAGCTTACCGTGTATGTACCGGGAGTATTGAAGGTGTGGGCTTGATCGCCTGCACCGGTCCACTGGAAACCCGCTCCGGTGCCGAAGTTCCATTGGTAGTAGTTCGCGCCTCCTACAGTGGTCTCATTGAAGGTGACCAAAGCGCCCGCACAGACCGGGCTTGGTGTAGCGGTCAAGGTAACGGAGGGAGGTGGAACGATGTTGATCGTGACAAAGGCCGTATCGATCCCGCAATAGTTGCTGTCCAATAGCATCACCTCGTAGCTGCCGATCGCAGGGTATTGGATCGTGCGCGGGAACGTTGGCGGCCATGGGTTCCAATCGATGATACTGTCCTGGCCGGTACCCCAGTAATCACCGAAGTTCCAGTACTCGTAGCGCTGGAAGATGTTTCCTTGGTTCAGGCAATTCCGGTCGGTGGTGTTCGCGAAGGTCACCGTGCGATCGGGCCAGCAGAGCAGGGTGGCGCTTGGCGCGATCGAGGCATCATCGATGTCCCAGATCCGGATCGGATTGAATGTGGCGATGCTGGGTCCGCCTTGCAGGTCGTTGCATGTGTTCTCCGCGGTCAGGCGCACTGTGGTCTCGCAATCCACGGTCCCTTGCTGGTAGGTGTGCGAAATGGTCTGGCCCCAGTTGGTCTCGTCGAACGTCAGGATCGGTGAGCCATCGCCGAAATCCCATGTGAACTCGGTGTTCGGCGATACGTTCGTGCTGCTATTGATGAACTCCACCGCTTCCGGTGCACACACCTGTGTGAGGCCGCCAACAGGGATCTGGATGGAGGCACTGCTACTCTCCTCCATCGTCAATGTTCCAATTACCACGCAGCCCGTGGACAGTTCCGTGAAGACCACCGAGAATTCCGCCACGGCGGAAACGTACACGTGGCTCACCGTCTGTGGTGCCATCAGTGATGCACCGGCATAGAGCGGGCTTCCATCCCCCCAGTTGATCGTGAAATTGCCAACGGTCTGCGGTGTGGCGATCAGTAGCGCGAAGTTGTTCCCGGAACAACTGAACCATTGGGGTGAAATGGACGGCGTGCCATAGTAGTCGTACAACTGCGGGCACTGGGCTACAGCGGACGATACCAATAGGGCGGTGCAGATCGCAGGAACGACCCGACGCGCGTTTATCGACACACGGTCTTTCACGTGCCTTGGTACGGCTTCGGCCTTGAGAAGGATACATTTCCTTGAAGCGGGGCCCTCAGCAGAACCCTTCCCCACCGTTCCCGTACAATGGCGGCACAGTAGCGGGAAACTCTCCCACACAAATCCCAAGGCGTTCGATATGGAGCACTTCGACCTATGCGTGATCGGTGGCGGACCAGCAGGATATGCGGCCGCCATGCGCGCCATCGATCTCGGCAAACGGACGCTGCTCGTGGAACGCGACCGCATCGGAGGAACAGGTATCTACAACGGGGCTTTGACCTCCAAGACCTTGTGGGAGATCGCACACCGTGTCTCCAGCACCAACGAACTCATGCGCACCCGCGGACGGGAACCCTTCCGGTTGAGTTGGGACGAGATCAGCAAGACCGTGAACGAAGCCGTCTTCGAGCGAAAATACCTCTACGCGTGCCACATGCAATTGCTCTCCAACACGAAGCAGGGCACCGTCCTTTTCAGTCATGAACGCGGGCACGCCAGCCTTGCCGGGCCCAACACCGTCCATATCCAACGCACCGGCTTCACCGCTGACATCCGTGCGGACCACGTGATCATCGCAACAGGAAGCCGACCGCGCAGCGTGCCCGATATCGCAGTGGACGAGCAACACATCTTCACCAGCGACGGCATCTTCAACATTGAGGAACTTCCCAAGAGCATCGTCATCATCGGGGCGGGTGTGATCGGTTGCGAATTCGCCACCATCTTCTGCAACCTCGGCGCCACACGCGTCCACCTGATCGATCGTGCAGATCGTATCCTGCCCTTCGAGGATGCCGACGTTTCGGAACTCGTAGCGAAGAACCTAGAACGTAAGGGTGTGATCATACACCGTTCCGCCAAGCTCGATCAAATCGCCGTGGTGGACGGTGAAGTGGAATACAGCCTCTCCTATACCGATGGCCGCACCGAGACCGTGCGCGTTGAAAAGGCGCTGCTCTCCGTGGGTCGAGCTCCGAACGTAGAAGGGCTCGGGCTGGAAAATGCTTCCGTGGAGACGGATCCCGCGACAGGCCTCATCCGCGTAAAAGACACAAGCACCTCCCAACCGCACATCCATGTGGTGGGCGATGCCACCGCGACGAACATGCTCGTGAACCTCGGCGAGATGGAAGGCCGACACGCCGTAGAACGCATCTGGGCCGGCAAGTCCGATGCGCTGAGCTACGACAACGTGAGTACCATCATGTTCCTGGACCCGGAAGTGGCGGGCGTCGGCTTGAACGAACAGGAATGCCGCAAGCGGAACATCCCCTACCGCATGGCCCGCATCGATTACTCGTGCTTGGCACGCGCCATCGCCATGCGGCGCACAAAGGGCTTCTTCAAAGTACTGGTCACGAACGATGATGAGATGCGTGTGCTGGGTATGCGCGCCGTGGGCGAACATGCTTCCAGCGCGATCGAAGCCGTGGCGTTGATGATGCGTCTCGGCACTCCCATCCGTGAGTTGGCGGAACTGGTGCATCCACATCCGAGCATCACCGAAGGTGTGCAGGAATGCGCGCGGATGCTGCTGGGTCGGAGCATCTTCAAACCGGCCATCTTCGCCGATCGCATGCTATGCTACACGTGGTCGCCCGAAGTAGCCGCAATGGTGGCGGCGTAGAAACAAAGCTCCTCGACCAGCTGCTCAAAAGCCATTGGCCTCTCCTCACGGTTGGCCCGGATCCTGGAAGGCAGGGTTGTTCACGAAGTCCATGTCCGTGAGCGAATTCAAGAAAGCGACCAACTGTTGCTTTTTCTCCGATGTAAGCTGAAGACCGCCTTGCGTGTATTTCATGAATACATCCACCGTGGGTGATTCATGTCCTCCGGAATTGTAGTGTTCGACCACTTCCTCCAAGGTTTGGAAGCGACCGTCGTGCATGTAGGGTGCGGTGAGTGCTACGTTGCGCAAAGTGGGTGTTTTGAAACGGCCCATATCCTCCGGAAGGCCTGTGATCCCGCCAGCGCCAAGGTCAGCGAATTCGGAGTCAAGGCCGTTGTTGTGCAACTGACCATCCGTCATTCGGCCACCTCCGTGCGGGTGGCAATGGAAACAATCGGCACCGAACTGCCCTCCAAGCCCCAAGGCGGGGTCACCACCTTCGAGTTGCGTCAACTGGAGGCCCAGCTGTTCATCGATGCTCAACAATCCTTCATTACGTTGGAACCGATCGAAGGATGAATTGCCACTGATCATGGTCCGCAGGAATTGCGCGATCGCTTTCGCCACCAGCACGGAATCCACCGTGGAAGTACCGAATGCTGCTTGGAACATCGGGGGATACGCGGCGTCGGCCCGGATCTTCAGCACAGCGCTCGGCCACGTCTCGTGCATTTCGATCGGATCCATCACCGGATGCAAGACCTGTTCTTCCAACGTGAGCACACGGCCGTCCCAGAAATAGCGGGTGTCCCACGCCAAGTTGATCAAGGCCATCGAATTGCGCCTGCCCTGTATGCCATCGATGCCCGTGCTGAACTGGTTGCCATCATCGGTGAAGGCCACCTGCGGCGAATGGCAGGAAGCGCACGATTGCATGTTGTTGCCCGACAGCCGCTCGTCATAGAACAGGTAGCGGCCCAACTCCACACCTTCCACCGTGAACGGATTGTCGACCGGTATCGGCATCTGCGGGAAGTTTGCCGGGATCTGCACGGTAAGCGGGGTTCCTGCTTGGCCCGGGACCAGCGGCCCCAGCTCGTCTTCCGGATCATGCTGGCAACCCATCAGGCCCACGATGGACCCCAGGGTTCCCACAACAAGTAGTAGATGCAATTGCTTCATGGCACTTGGTCGATGGAGCGTTCGTCGGTGAGCGCGTTCAAGAAGGCGATCAGCTCCGCTTTCTGGTCCACGCTCAATGCAAAGTTCGTCATTAACGGGCTTCTATTGGGATGCGGCAGCCCTCCTCCGGCAAAGTGGTCGATCACCCCGTCCAAGGTGGTGATGGCCCCGTCATGCATATACGGCGCGGTCAGGGCGATGTTGCGCAGCGTGGGTACCTTGAACTTTCCGATGTCCGCAGGGCCCTGCGTGATGCGCTCGCGTCCGGTATCCGCATACTCCAGGTATTGACCGATGTTCTGGAACGAATGATCGCTCAGGTCGAAGCCAGTGTGGCAGGCCGTACAATTCAATTCGGAACTGGTGAAGAGCTCCCAGCCACGCACTTCGCTTTCCGTCATGGCCGCGGCATCGGCTTGGTAGAAGTAACGATCGAACCGGGACCAACCGCTGATCAAGGTCCGTTCGTAGCTCGCGATGGCGCGCGTGATCACATAGGCATCCATGGGCATCCCATAGGCAAGCTGGCTCAGCCGCTCGTAGTGCATATCACCGCTCACCGCAGCGGCAGCGCGCTGGATGCTGTGGTCCATCTCCAACGGATCCTGCACCGGCGCGATCACCTGCCGCTCCAAGGTGGACACTCCACCATCGCGGAAGAAGGAAGGGTGGTAGGCCAAGTTGGCCAAGGATGGCGAGTTGCGCTGACCAAGCTGCTGATCGATGCCGACACTGAGTGCTACCGTATCACTGAACGCCCGATCAGGGTGATGGCACGAACGGCACGACACGGTTCCATTGCGCGAAAGACGGGGATCGAAGAATAAGGCCTTGCCCAACTCCACCGAAGCGATGGTCAACGGATTGTCTTCCGGGAATTCCGGCATCGGAGCGCCGGGTGGAAGCTGAAGCGGGAACGGGGCATCGAACTCCGCTACGGGAAGCGCGGGATCCTTGCGGCAACCCACCAGCAACAGACCGCAGAGCAACATGGTATGGACCGCTGTCCTCACTCCACACTGAAACTGTGGATGGCGTTATTGGTCAACTCCAGCGCGAGCGGCAAGTTGGTTCCGTGGGTCTGGTTCTCCGTGGCAAGGTCCAGTGTATCGGCCGCGGTGTAGAAGAACCGATCAACGGCCAGATCGATCGTCAGCGTTGTGGTGTTACCCGCTGTGATCGTCACACCGGTCCCGAGGTCCAGATCGAACTCCGTGTAGCACGCGTTCAATCCGGTATGCATGGAAAACGGCAGCGCAGGTGCCGCAGTGCCACCGGCATCCATGTCGTAGCGTCCATCGAACTGAAAAAATCGGTAGGCCTGCGCCCAACCCCAATAGGTTGCATTCGCCAAGTCCAGCGGATGGCCGGGGGGATAAACGATCGGATCCGCATCGTTCAACGCCTGTGGCACCCCGAATCCGATGTGCAGGCCCGTCCATGTGCCCGGTTCCGCTGTCCAATCCTTGCTCACGGCGCCATTGTGCAGGTCGAAATAGTCCACATCCTTCACATCCGACGAGGTGGTCCCTGTAAGCAAGCGCACATTGCCGAGGTAGAACTTGATGGCTTCCACCTTCACACGGTAGTCGCTCACGTTGGTGTACACTGTGTTCATCGCAAACGGGCCTCCCTCCCACTTCGGTACCACCACAATGCGCAATGTGCCCGTGGATGCTGGCGTGGTCGGCGTGGGTTCCACCACATCATCGTCGTTCCTGCAACCTAAGAAGGCCAGTGGGAGCAAGAGTGCAAGTAGTGTGCGGCACGGGATGCGCATGTGACGGATTTTGAGGAAGAACAGCGCTCGGTCGGGCGTTGTTCCTGCTGTCCCCAAAAATACGGCACTGGTGGCGTGAATGGACCAATGAGATGACGCGAAATCATCAACCGTTCCTGCACGGCTAACTTGCTCCCGCTCATGTTCCTCGTCCTCCACAGTTCCGCCGGTGCCGGAAAAACACATGCGTTGGTAAAGCACTATCTAGCGCTTTGCCTTTCTGGCGATGATCTCTGCGCGTATCGGCAGGTGCTGGCGCTTACGTTCACCAACAAGGCGGCGGCGGAGATGAAGGAGCGCGTGATCGGCTACCTGGAACACCTGGCGAAAGGCGAGGTGAGCGATGGCCCGATCCGCGATGTGATGGAGCACTTGAAGACACTGGCCCAGGTGGATGAGGCCACGCTGGCGAAACGTGCCGATGCCGTGCTCGGACACATGCTGCACCATTGGAGCGATGTCGCGATAAGCACCATCGATGCATTCACGCGTCGGGTGGTGCGGCCCTTTGCGCGCGACCTGCGGCTGGACCACGACCTGCGCATGACCACCGAGCAGACGTACTACCGCGAACGGGCGGTGGATGCGCTGATCGAAGCAGCAGGTAGCGACCCACGGATCACCGAGCTGTTGACCCAGGCCTGCTTGCAGCTGTTGCATGAGGAGCGTTCGTGGGATCCTTCCAGACCGCTTCTGGACCTGAGCAATGAATTGCTGAAGGAGAGCGCCATCAAGCCATTGGAGAAATTGCGCTCGTTGTCGGTGGAAGAGATCATTCCGTTGACCGATCGTTTGAACAAGGAAAGCGTGCTGTTCCGCCGCCGCGTGAACGCCTTGGGAAAAGCAGGACTGGACCTCTTTGTCGAACACGGACTGGGCGAAGGCGATGTCGCGTATGGCAAGGGCGGGATACTCGGCTACTTCCGCAAGCTCTTGGTCTTCTCCGATGAATGGAACGCGCCCGGACCGCAGACCTTGAAGCCGCTGGAGACCGGTAAATGGAATTCGGCAAAGGCCACACCCGCTGCGCGCGCCGCGTTGGATGGCATCGCCGACCGTCTCACCGGTCTGTTCGCCGAAGCTGAAACGCTGCGCGAAGAGCAATTGCGCACCTACCTGATCCAGCGTGCGGTGGCCCGTGAACTGCTGCCTGCATTCGCGTTGCACGAATTGGACGCGAAGTTGGAAGCACTGAAACAAGAAGATGGGGTCGCCTTCTTCAGCGACCTCACACGCCGCGTGGCGGAAGTGGTGAAGGATGAACCCGTACCATTCATTTACGAACGGCTGGGTGAACGTTACCGCCACTTCCTGATCGACGAGTTCCAAGACACATCGCTGTTGCAGTGGAACGCGTTATTGCCATTGATCGAGAACGCGCTCTCCACTGGAGGCAGCACGCTCCTGGTGGGCGATGCCAAGCAAGCGATCTACCGCTGGCGCAATGGCGAAGTGCGCCTCTTCGTGGAATTGCCGAAGGTCTTCGGCCGTAGCGATGATGATCCCGTGGAAGCTGAACGCGAAGCCACACTGATCCGCAATTTCAGTGAGGGCGAACGCTTGGACCACAACCGGCGTTCGGCAAAACGGATCATCGCGTTCAACAATGCGCTGTTCGGTGTGCTGCAGCAGCAACTTCCCGCTGATCTGCGCAAAGTGTACGATCGCCATGATCAACGTACGTCGCATACGGACGAAGGTGTGGTCCATCTGGAACGCACTGGACCGGGTGTAACAGGCGAGGACCTGCAACAGGCGATCCTCCATCATGCATTGTCGCATGTGGAGCAAGCGTTGGCCGATGGTTTCGCGCCCGGTGACGTGGCCGTGCTGGTGCGTTCCAAACGCTTGGGACGTGCCGTTGCCGCACATCTGCTGGAACACGGGCACGCGGTAGTATCACCCGACGGACTTCAGCTTGCTGCTGATCCTGCGATCCAATTGCTCATCGAACTCTTGCGCTTCCTCCATAGTGGCGAAGCGGTGGCGGCGGTGCACGTGTTGCAGTGGCAGGCGATCGTGGTGCGATCGGACGATAAGAAGGTCAGTCCCGGGTCAAGTCCGGGGTCAGAAACGGGCTCCTTGACAGTTGCTGGGACCATTGCTGAAAATAGTGATGTTGTTCTCTTCGCTCCATCCGAACGGCTTCCTGATCCTGTTCAACTGGTGCGGAAATGGTTGAGCGATCATGGCCAGCCTCGTTTGCGCAGCACGCTTACCGCTTTGGTAACGGAACTCGCGCGTGCCCACGGCTTGAAGCCCGCAGAGGATGCCGCCGTGTTGACCTTGCTGGATGAAGTACACAGGTGGACCACCGACCATGCACAGGACATCGGCGGTTTCCTGGAACACTGGGAACGCTCCGGCGGCGAGCGCAGCACTACGGCTCCGGAACAAGGACTGGCCGTTCAGGTGATGACCGTCCACAAGTCGAAGGGCTTGCAATTCCCTGTGGTGATCGTGCCCGATGCGCGCATGAGCAGCACTGCCAACCACGGCGAACTCTTCTGGGTGGACCCGGGAGAAGCCGTGCCGGAATTGGAGGTGGCCTTGATCCGCGAAAGCAAGACCAGTCGCGGTGCCGAGCTGCCCGAGCTGATCGAAGAAGAAGGTTTGCGCACCTTGGATAGTTTGAACCTGCTTTATGTCGCCTTCACGCGACCGGAACAACGGCTCTATGCGTTCGTCCCTGATGCGACCGATGTGGTGACCAAGGGCCTTATCGATCTCATAGCGACCAATGAACAACTCGTGCGACCCAGCGGCGCTGCTGAGCCTCCGCGGAAGTCACGTACGGTCCAACGCGCTGAACCGTTGATCGATGTCGCTGCCGATCGTGGGCTGCCCATGCTCACCATCCGTTTCGAGGCACCCGATGAATGGGACCCTGCCGATCCCGATCCGCGCCGCGCGTTCGGCACTGCGGTACACGAGGCGCTCGCTGCCACACGAACAGCGGCCGACCTTCCTCGTGCATTGCACAGGGCAGTTTCCGCCGGTGACCTGACCGAGGAACAGGCCGTTGCTTTGCTCCGCCACCTCGGACCGCGCATCAACTCACCGGACCTTGCACCATGGTTCGCTCCGCATTTGGATGTCCGCGCAGAAGCCGCGCTGATCACTGCCGGTGGCCATAGCCTGCGACCCGACCGCTTGGTGTTCGATGGTGATCGCGTGCGCGTACTGGAGTTCAAGACCGGCAAACCATCATCCACACACGAGGACCAAGTACGTGACTACCTCGACATCCTGCGACAGCTTGGCCACACTGACGTGGAAGGGGCCGTATGGTATTTGAACGATGGCCAACTTCGACCCGTGCTATGATGGAGATCCATTGGAGCATCAAGCGGTTCGATGAACTGACCGTGCAGGAATTGCACGACCTACTACGTCTACGGGTGGACATCTTCGTAGTGGAACAGAACTGCCCCTACCCGGAGATCGATGGGCTGGACGTTACCGCGTTGCACGTGTTCGCGCAGAACACGGATAGCAGCATGATCGCCTATGCGCGCGTCCTTCCGCCAGCACCCGCTGATGTGCCGCACATCGGCCGCGTTGTCGTTCAAGCGGATCATCGCAACAAAGGGATCGCTGGTGTCCTGATGGAACGTGCGCTTGACGTGGTACTGCAGCGCTATGGATCACGCCGCTCCGCATTGGCCGCACAAGCCCATCTGGAGCACTTCTACGCGCGTTTCGGTTTCGTCCGGCAAGGACCGGACTACCTATTGGATGGCATCCCGCACGTGGACATGCGGTGGGTGTAGGATTCTAGTTCAGTGATACTGACCACGCACCGGGAACTCTGGTGAAGCGTAAAAGGCTGTGTAAGAGATGATGGGTGAAAAAGCGATCGACCCTCCAGCCCCTCGATCGAAATTCACCATCAATGTCGATCCTCTTTCAAGCTTGTAGCGAAGATCCTACACGACCTTCAGAACCTATCCGCATTTCATGACCGTAAATTCGGGTTGACTAAGACCGGTACATCGTGAGACACGCATCCCGCAGCCTGCACCGGTTAAACCGCTGGGCGAGAACTCTTGGCCTGCTGGCCTTGGCAACTACACTTCTCACCCAAAACGCGTGGGACTTGATCGCTACCGTGAGGAACCAGATTATATCAGGCGGCTTGGTTCCCATTGCGGTACGGGTGCAAGGTCACCGCGTAAAAGGTCTCGGAGCACCTCAAGCGGGCTTCTTCTACTGGAGTTTTGCCCACAACATCGACTTCATCTACGGTCGGTGGGAGTATATCGATCCGCACGAACCATGGCACGGTGGGAGTATTGGGTGTTGGCCTTTGTTGGGCAATGCTTTTCCATCCATGTCGAAGCGCAAGTAGAATGGACCTTTCAAGGAAACCCGCAACTTTATTCTTCGGGTGCTCAGGTGTACTTTGAACTGCCCGATGGTTCAGTATTGGGAAGCTTCGGACAAGACACAGCACCATACGAAGGAACCACTGATCTCCTCGAACTCTCCCTGTTCGCTGAACCGACTGTGCATGTTGTGCCTTTCAACTCGACATGGCATTTCCTAAATCCATGGGCATTGAGCAATGATCTCGGTTACGACTTGTGGGCAAAACCCTATTCCTCGACTTTCGAGGAACTCGGCTGGGCACACGTGACGTTGGACGAGCAATTCGAGGTCGTGGACCAAACGTTGATCTCCTATCCGGAAAACCCGCAATCAGCGGGGGTACGCCTTCAAGCAAGCAATGGGGATGTGGTATTCGCTGGCATGGGCCATTTGTTGGGAGAACCATTGGGTTCAACTTCCTATTTGCTCTTGGAGCGATATACACAGGATGGTGAACTCGTGATCCGCATGTACCATCCTAGTATTGGTGGTCTTCTGCGACAAGTAGTGGAGACCCCGGAAGGATACGCAATTGCTTTCTTCAATTTCGGAGGCTTCGGTCCATCGGGCTTCGGCAAGGTGCTGCGCTTCGATCACGAGTTCAACTACAGCGAAGGTTTCGCGCTACCCGACGTGAACGGCAATGCAAGTGCAGGCGGACAGGACAGCCTGGTGTATGTGACCGGACTGTACACCATGCCCGGCGGCAACACCATTGTCGCGGGCTATCACGATGCGTTCGATGGACCCGCTTGGCATGCAGCCCTGATGAAGCTGGATGTTGACGGGAACTACGTAGCGCATATCGCACCGGCACCGCCGAACATCCGGAGCGGATCCGTGCAGGGCTTGGGCCTGAGACCACTTTCTGACAGCACGTTCCTCTGGTGCTATTATGAGAGTGATGTGAATGGAGAAGTAGCGAGCCGCTACCAGATCGCCGTGGTGGATACCAACTTGATGATCCTTAGGAACACCACGTTCGACACACACTACCCCGAAGCGGCGATCGATCTGTTCGAGGTTTTGCCCACGAGCGACGGCGGCTATGTGGTAAGTGGCACAACGGCTCCCATACCAATAACCACAGGCATCGCCTACGTCGCCAAGATAAACGGCACCACCGGTGTAGCTGAGCGCTTGGCACCTCCAAGTGTTGCGCTCTTCCCCAACCCCGGCAGCGCCTTCACGGTGCAATTGAACAACCCAATGCTGGCGGGTTCAACGTTGCAGGTATTCGATGCACAGGGGCGCTACGTGCAACAGATCACGTTATGCAGCGACCGCACTACCGTGGATGCCACAGCATGGAGCGGTGGCTTGTACCACTACCGCATCACGGACCGCACTGGCAAGATGGTGCATCAAGGAAAGTGGATGCGGGAGTAGGATCGCCCCAGCAGATCTTGAAAATGAAGAAGCCCCTGACCAGATCGGGGGCTTCTTCATGAAAGGAACCGTCGTTGCTACCGCAGCAACGTAACGTACCCGATGTACTCCTTGCTGTAGGCGCCGTATTCAGCGAGGCGCACTTTGTAGGTGTAGATGCCTTGGGGTAGGCCATCGCCGCTCCACTCGGCCTTGGGGTCGGTGCTGTGGAAGCGCTCCACGCCCCAGCGGTCCATGATCATGATCTCGTACGACCGCGCACCACGGACCGAAGGCGCGAAGGTGTCGTTCAGGCCATCGCCGTCCGGTGTGAAGGCGGTAGGCGCGTAAAAGAGGTGATCGATCACACTGACAACACGGGTGATCTCGTTGGTGCAATTGTTCCCGCTGGTGACCACTTGTGTGATCACGAACTGGCCTGCCTCCTCGAACTCGTGGGTGAACGAAGGTTGTGTGTACGTAACCCCTTCGACCACATACGACCATTCCTGCGCCAGTTGGGAGAAGTCCTCCACCTTGATCATCGGATCCAACAGGCTCACTTCGTCCGGCCCCACCGTGAACGCCGCGATGGGCTTTGGGAATACGTCGATCCAATCGTTCAGTACGATGGTGCGTTCATCCACACAGCCTTCATCGGTGGTGACGGTGAGCACCACATCGTATACACCGGGATCGGTGTAGGCATGGCTGGTGAAGGGATCGCTCGAAGTGGAACCATCACCGAAGGTCCATGTGTAATTGAGCGGTGTCCAAGCCGTCGCTGTGCCGGCGAACAAGAAGTCGGTGTTCACACAACCGGATCGATCGGTCTCCGCTTCCAAGGTCGGCCGCGGGTAAACCACCACGGAATCGGTATAGCTCTCTTCACAGCCGAAATCCTGGACTGTCAGGCGCACTGCTTGCGCGCCTGTCTGAAAAAAGGATGCGGATGCCATGGTTCCTGTAGCCATCACGGGCATGGCGTTGTCGCCGAACTCCCAACCGATGCTTGCTGCGGAAGAGAAGGATCCTTGCGCAACGAATTGCACCGCTTCATCCGTGCAGCGGATAGGCGGCCGTTCGAAGAAGGGGGCTAAAGGTGGGTGGACTTCGTAGGTCGAGAAACTCGTGTCGGCACAAGGCCAGCCGGGATTAGCCACCAAGGTGATGATGTACAGGCCTTCATTGGCATAGGTCCATTGAGGTTCGTCCATATCCGATGTGTCCGACGCGATCGCCGGATCACCGAAATCCCAATGCCAGAATTGCCCGTTGAAACTCTCGTTGACCAGCTCGACGTTAAGACCCGTGCAGAACTCCTGTTGGCCTTGCACCGATGAAATGATAGTGACCTCGCACGGCACCACATCGAAACGCACGTCACGTATCGATCCGCTCAATAATTGTCCGTTGCGGTATTCGCGCACGCGGATGCCTGCCGCGAAGGAGCCGGAAAGCGTCGGATGCACCGTGAGCAGACCAGTGCCGGGGTCGATGGAAAGAGCAGGGTCCGCATTGATCGGAAAACCGCCTGAATAGCCCGGACCCCAAAGAATGCCCGAGTACGGCGGTGGCGGTGCCAAAGGCGACGGATCATCCGGCGTGCCACCAGCATAGGGTGTGAAGAGGTCATAGACCAAGACATCGCCATCGGGATCCGTTGCGGAGTGATCGAAGGTCATGTCCTGCCCAAGACACAAGACAACAGGCGGGTATTCGTTGAACCGTGGGCTGCTGTTGGCACCGATCGAAGAAGGGGGGACCTGCACCGTACACGTGAGCCCTTGCAACAAGCCGGTCGGGAGATTGACGATGGTGGGGGTGCGGCAGCAGCGTTGGTAACTGATCACATAGCCGGTCGCGTTCGGTGGAAGTTCAATCGTGGTGATGTACTCGGCCCATGTCGCGCAGATCGTTGGAGGTGCGGCAAGGCAGGGGTTATTCAATTCCACGGGCACCGAATTCTCGCCCGTGAAGTCCACGAACTGCGTGAATTGAAGACTGCTGGCGCCATCGTAGACGGCCAACTGGACCTGCGTATCGAAGCCCGTGCCATTGGTATTGCCTGGCCCGCAATCGCGGTACAACTTCAGCGTGATTCGGTACTGGTTCCCGGCCAGCTTGTCGTAGAACATCTCACCACCCAGTACATGTGTGCCCATCGCCCACGAGGAGCACAACAAGGCGAAGAGGAGTGGGAGGGTCCTGGACATGGCCGTAGAGAGGACCAAAAGATACGACCAAGGGTTGCCCGGCAATGGCCCGCCCGGGGAACGGCCTTCAGTTCCCATCAGCGCAGCAGCGTCAAATGCCCCGTGAACACGTTGCCGTTCTTCAAAACCAATTCGTAATAGTAGGTCCCTTCCGGCATGCCTAAGCCGGTCCATTGGTTCTGGTAGTTCGCGGCTTCAAAGACCATGAGGCCCCAACGATCGTAGACCCTCAACTCGTTCTTGTGCTGCTCGATGTTACGGATCGAGAAACGGTCGTTGGAACCATCATTGTTCGGCGTAAAAACATTGGGTACCACGATCGGCACTTCGGTGATCAGGTATGGAACGGTGACGGTGGAAACGCAACCATCCGTTGATGTGATAGTGAGCAACACATCATAGGAACCCGGAAGCGGCATAGACCAGAGGAATGATCCGCCTTCACCCAACGGAACACCGTTCCCTGTCCATTCCCACTGCGTTATGGTAGCGCCGTCCTGGATGGATCCGTCCTGGAGCGTGACATCGATGCCGAACGGTTGCGGGGAAGGCGGCCATGCGGAGAACGCTGCGGAAGGCGCCGGGTGTACCATCACTTCTTCCGTATGCATTCCCGTACAACCATGGTCGGTTACGGTGAGGGTCACGGGATGTGTTCCGGTGGGTGGTAGCTCAACGTTCACGGTCGGTGTCGTGGCGGTTTGCGGCACGGCATCCGGCCCGAAATCCCATGCCATCGTGGCCTCGGATCCGAAGCCTCCAAGCGCGACGAACTCCGTGCTCACATCACCGCATGCCGCTGCGGGAAGTGCGAAGAACACGCCCGGTGTGGGATACACTTGGAACTCGGCCTGCGCGGTATCGGAACAGGTGAGGCCGGGATTCGCGATCAAGGTGATCGCATATGTGCCCGGCGCGGAATAGGACCAAGTGGGGTTCTCGGTGCTGCTCGTATCGTACAAGGTGTTCGTTTCCCCGAAGTCCCACGCCCACGTCTGCCCCGTCGGGCTGATGTTCTCGAACCCGACGTTCAAGCCGGAGCAAAATTCTGATTGCGCGGCGATCATCGCAGTGATCTCGGACTCGCATGGCACCACATCGAACCTGAAATCGCGCCGCGTCTCGGAGAGCAACACACCTTCACGGTATTCCTTCACGCGGATCGCCACGGTGTAGCTCGCGCTCAAGCTCGGTCGAACGGTAAGCAGCCCTGTTTGCGGGTCGATGGCGATACCCGGATCCGCATCCATTGGATAGGTATCGGAGTACCCACTGCTCCACGGAATTTCCGCATAAGGCGGCGGCAAGGACAAGGGAATGGGATCGGCCTGCGAACCTCCGTTGTACGGCGAGCACAGTTCGTAGACCAGTGAATCTCCATCGGCATCCGTGGCCGAATGGTCGAACTCCAGGCCTTGGTCCAAACACAAAACGGCCGGTGGATACGCCGTGAACCGTGCCGCATTGTTGGTGCCATTGATCGCCGGCGGAATGCGCACCGTACACGTGAGGCCCACGTCCTGCGCATTGGCTATGTTGATGATGCTGGGCGTGCGGCAACACCGCTGATAGCTCAAGTAGTAGCCGTCCGCTCGAGCGGGAAGATCGAACGTAGCCACGTAGACCGCTAGTTCCACACAGATGGTCGGTGGCGCTGTCAAGCACGGGTTATCCAGTTCCACCTCCACCAGCTGCGCGCCGGGAAAGGTCAATGATTGGTATGAGATGAAGGTGCCATCGCCGCCGAATACACCTACAGTGGCAGCTGCATCGAATCCCGTTCCACTCACGTTACCGGGACCACAATCGCGGTAGAGCTCCAACAAAATACGGTACTGGTCACCACCCAAATGATCATAGTACAACGACCCGCCGATGATGTGCGTGGCCCCCAGCCGCAGTGAGGCGGCGAACAGTAGAATGACCAAGAGGAGAGAACGCATGGACTTACGACACCGGACCTGAGGCATTGGTTGCCCGCCGGGCACGTCCAAGGTACTCGTGGTCGCGCAACGCACACTGCCGGGCTCTTCTTTGAGCGACCTCATCCTTCACCCAAGGTTCTAAAGACCTTATCCCACTCCCCTTCTGCTAGTGGCACATACCGACCACCATCACCGTCGATCATCTCCATGATCCGCACTTTTTCCGGATAGGCGCTGGCCCTCACGTCATAAACCACCCACCGACTACCGATCCGCTGAAGCTCGGTGAACCGTTCCATTCCATCGATGCGGTACAGGTGCTTTCCATCCTCCGTACGGCGCATGATCGGGAACTCGTTGGGTAATGTTGACATGGTCGCACCTATCTTCCCGCTCTGCACATGGAACCTTTCCTGCAACGCCTCGCGGACCTGTTGGTGAAGCAGCATCGCCATGAGATGGACCGCATCGCTGTGGTACTTCCCGGCAAGCGTGCCGGACTTCATCTGCGAAAGTACCTCGCACAAGCCATTGGAGCGGCGTTGTGGAGCCCCGATGTGCTGGACATGGGGGCCTTCATGGAGCGCAGTAGTGGCCTTTCGCAAGGAGGCTCCATGGAGATGCTCTTCCTGCTCTACCGCACGTACCGCGACCTGCTCGGGGAACGTGCCGAGGACTTCGCCGAGTTCATGGAATGGGCACCGATCACGCTGCGCGACATGAGCGAAGTGGATTCACATCTTCTAAACATCGACGCGCTCTACCGCGACCTTACGGAATATCACGAATTGGAGGAATGGAGCTTCCGCTTGGGTGAACTGAGCCCCGGCCAACAGCGATTGAACCGCCAGTGGCGATCAACGGGCGACCTGCACCGCTCATTTGCCAAGGTGATGCTGGAAAGCGGAACAGCGACCTCGGGCTTCGTTGCCCGCCGTGGTGCGGAGCGCATAACGACCGAGGCCGTGCATATTCCTTGGAAAATGGTCTGGTTCGCGGGTCTCAACGCGTTGGACCCGGCCTCCATGGCCGTGATCAAGACCTTGCAAGAGCGCGACCAAGCCCGATTGGCTTGGGATACCGATCCGCATTACCTCGATGATCAGCGACAAGAGGCAGGGCGCTATCTGCGCCGCGCGATCGCTTCACTGGGTCCCGGTGAATTGCCGCCGCGCCCGGCGATCGCGCAGAACCAACGGAACATCCGCGCGGTCGCTGCACCCAACGCCTTGGCGCAGACCACGTATGTAGCGCAGCGCTTGGCCGCACTATCAGAAGCGGAAAGGTCCCATACGGCCGTAGTGCTTGCGGCGGAAGCGCTCCTTCTGCCCTTCCTGGACCAACTACCATCGGACATCGGGCCATTGAACGTGACTATGGGTGCCCCGCTGCGCGCGCTCCCGGCGCATGGGCTGACCGAGTCGTTCTTGGACTTGCACGTCACCATGGCACCAGATGGCACCTTCCTGCTTTCCTCGCTGGAAGCCTTGTTGGGACACCCCTTCCTGAACGAAGGCAACTGCACCTCCCGTCTCGTGGGTGCGCTGCGTGATCTGCAACGTGCGCGGATCAACTCGGATGAACTGGTGAGTTGTGCTTGGGCCGCAGGTTCCGGCTACGTGTCGGATATGGAAGCCTGTCTCATGCCTACGCATGCTGACACCAAGGAACTGGCCGCTCGTGTCCTCGCACTTTTCACGTGGGCGAAGAAGAGTGCCCCACAAGATCGTTTCGTCCAAGAACAGCTCTTCCAGATGGCCCGCTTGCAACACCGGCTGGACAGCACCATCCATCGCTCCGGACTTACCGCCATGGACCTGCGCACCTATAGAACGATACACGGGAAGTTGCTGCGCGAAGAACAACTTTCGTTCCTCGGTGAACCGTTGCGCGGACTGCAAGTGATGGGCCTGTTGGAAACCCGAGCGTTGGACCATGAACGTGTGATCATGATCTCGGCGAACGAAGGCGTTCTTCCGCCGGTGGCCTCACAACAAAGTTGGATCCCCTTCGATCTAAGACGATACCATCACCTACCCATGCCAGCGGACGGTGAGGCGATCGCGGCGTACCATTTCCAGCGCACCATGCACTTGGCCACCGAAGTTGAGCTCGTGTACAACGCAGGTGGCGATGCCGATAGCGGCGAACGATCGCGCTTCATCGCCCAGTGGGAGCATGAGGTCATTGGCCATTCGCGGACAAGCCTTTCGGAACATATGGTCGCCGCACCGACCATCGCTCGCGCTGCACGTACCATCACGGTGACAAAGGATGCCGCAGTGATGACGAAGCTCAAAGCACTGTGCGAACGCGGCCTCTCGCCTTCCGCCCTCGGCACATGGCTGCGCTGCCCGCTCGATTTCCATTTTCGTTACGTGCTCGGGATCCGCGAAAAGGACGTGGCCGACGGCACGTTGGGTAGTGATGTATTGGGTGATGCCGTCCACCACGTTATCCAAGAACTGCTCTCTCCCACCATTGGGTCGCAACTGACACCAGCGCTGGTGGACGCCATGATCCCACGCGTGCCGGCCCTTCTACTAGCTCGATTGGCCGAGCGTTTCCCGCGCAATACACTGGACCATGGCCACTTCCGACTTCGTAGGGAAATGGCGGCCTCGGCATTGCAGAACCACTTGGCGGCCGAACGTGATCGATGCAAAGGATCCGAGACCCGTATCCTGGCCATTGAACAGGAAGTGAAAGCCACGCTGTCCAACGGCGTTCTGCTGAAAGGGCGCTGCGATCGGATCGATGAACGCGATGGGGTCACCGTGGTGCTGGATGTGAAGACCGGAACGGTGCGACCGGAGGATCTTCGATTGACGGATCTTACGCGTAAGTCCATCGGCCCACGCCAACGGTATGCGCTGCAGTTACTGATCTATGCATGGGCCTATCTGAAGCAGGAAACGCAACGAAATGGCGTTGGGGCTGGGGTGATACCCTTGCAGCGGGCCACACAAGCGAGTGGGGAGTTCCTCAGGATAGGCCAGACCATCAACATCGGACGTGACCAGATGGATGGCATCGATGCCTTGCTGACCACACTTGTCAGCGAACTGCTCGACCCATCCGTTCCCTTCACCCACGATCCGGAAAGCACCTATTGCTCGTGCTGCGTGGCATGAAAAAGGAACGGCGGCCATTGGCCGCCGTTCCTTTCCTGAACAACCGTCGCCTCAGCGGACGATGATCTTGTGCGTGGTGGTATTCGCCCCGCGCTTGATCTTCAAATAGTAGGCACCGGCACCTTGCGTGGTAAGGTCCATTTCCTTGCGAAAGGAACCTTCCATGTCGCGCACAGTTTCGTTGAATACCGATTGGCCAAGGCTGTTCACCATATCCACGGTGACATCACCCTTCGTCTCGTTGGTGAAACCGACGATGAAGCGACCATTGCTGGGGTTCGGTTGGACCAGGATGCTGCCATCCTCCTCAGCAGCTGCCAAACCCTTGTAGATGATACCCGTGCGGTCGGAACCGCCCAATGCCGAGTAGAAGTTCGCATTGTTGGCTCGCTCACCGGTGTAGGCATCGTTCACCAATTCGAACTCGCCTTTACCCGTGACCGGAATGGTAGCAATGGTGTACTCATGACCAGCCTGCCAGGAAACACCGTTGCTGCTCATCGGGTTCATCCCGAAACCGGCATAAACGGCATATTTGAACGGGCCTTCTTCACGCACTCCACCGGAGCGGTCAACGCTGATCATTTGGCCAGCGGGACCATCTTGCCCCACAGCTCCTAGATCCGCCGTGGAACTTGCTTCCCAACGGATGGTGAAGACCAGCGAGGAGAAGATCCCGGAGAAATCAGCTTCGGGGCGCACCTTCACTTCCAGCACGCCATTGTTCTGATAGAGGCCGATGTCCACTGCGCTTTGCGAGAAACCCGTGCTGCTCAATGCTGCGAGCCCAAGGGCTATGGTCGTGTTGCGGAAAGCTCGATTCATTATCGTTCGTATTGATGTCTGTTCAACTATGTTCATCCCTCCCTCCTCAGGGAGCCGCAAGTTAGTACATAGGCGCCCTTTTCCGCAAGCCGATCAGAGCAGCCCCGGCCACGGCCCCGTTGAATGGACCGCCTGCCCCGATGAATCAGGCCTAAAAACCGAACAGGGGTCCCCTGTAAGGGACCCCTGCGCGGTAAACCTGCAAGGAATAATGGAACCAGCTAGAGCCAGGAAGAGCGACCCTAGTGCTTGTAAGACGCGCCCTTTTCCGCAAGGTTGCCAGAACTCCCCGAAAAATTAGGCGACGAACTTGTACCCCACCCCACGAATGGAATGGAAGTACCTGGGTTCCCGGGGATCAGGCTCAAAATACTTGCGGAAACCAACGATGAAATTATCCACCGTGCGGGTGGTGGGGAACACGTTATAGCCCCACACTTTCTGTAGGATCTCTTCCCGGGAGACCACATCCCCTTGCCGTTCTACCAACAGCCTAAGCAGCATCATCTCACGCTGGCTCAAGGTGCGCACCAAACCGCCTTGCCCACGGATCTCATAACTCTGGAAATCCACATGATTATCGGCGAAAGAATACGAGTCGAGCACGGTGTTCGCCGGTTTCTCACCGGACCGTTGGACCAACTTGGCCACCCGCAGCAGTAACTCCTCCAGTTCGAAGGGCTTACCCAAGTGATCCTCACCCGCTTTCAGCCCACGGATGCGGTCTGGCCCACTGGTACGGGCGGTCAGGAAGAGCACCGGCGTGGCATTGCCTTCCAGCCTGATCGTCTCTACAACGGAAAACCCGTCCATGCCGGGCAGCATCACGTCCATGATCACCACATCGTAATGCGCGCCGCGCAAACGTTGCAGTGCATCAGGACCATTGACCACCGTGGTGACATCGTACCCCTCCAGCTCGAAATTGAGCCGCAGTGCCGAACGCAACGCATCCTCATCTTCCACCAACAGGAGCCGGGGCTTTGCGGCAGCATCTTCCATGGCGCAAAGATGGCCCACGGCTACCTTTGGCACCCATGCTTTTCACCACCGAACATGTCGCCCTTGCAGAATCCATGCGCGCCGGGACGCTCGTAGAGCATTTGGATATCCGTTTCGGTGTGAACGCTGAAGGACGGCTACAAGCCTCCATGCCGGTGGACAAGCGTACATTCCAGCCCATGGGTCTGTTGCACGGTGGCGCCACGGCGGCACTGGCCGAGACGCTCGGCAGCGTTGGCTCTGCGCTCCTTATCGACCTGTCGAAACAGGCCACCGTAGGCTTGGAGATCACGGCCAATCATTTGCGCGCTGTGCGCGAAGGCCGCGTTACCGCCACAGCCGAACTCGTCCACCAAGGGCGCACGACACACGTCTGGGATATCCGCGTGCATGACGAGGCCGGCAAACTGTCCGCGATCTGCCGCTTGACCAACATGATCATTGATCGCCAATGAGCTCCGAACCTGCACTGCGCCTCGCGCTCCGTTACTGCATCAGTGAACGCATCACCTTCGCGGCGTTCCGCTCGCCTGGTGGTGCGGTAACGCTTTGGGCGCAACAAACGCCGGAGTTGGATCGCTGCGAGAGCGGCTTTTGGTGGGAGCTGAACGATGTGTTCCTGTTCTCCCCGTTCCGCGCAGCTAGTCGAACGCCGTTGATCCGCTCCGATGTGGAACTCACCTTCGGCGATGCCGAGCCACATTGGCACCGGCTGATGGAATGCACGGGATCCAGCGCACCCATGGCTTCGCGCCAGCATGTTGGTACATCGCGTGAAGCATTCGAGAGGGCGGTGGCACAAGCCCGCGAGGAATGTGTGACCGGCCCCTTGGAGAAAGTGGTGATCTCGCGCACGATCCGCTTGGGCGTTGGAACTGAAGAGGCTGGATCCCTTTTCGTGGAAGCCGTGAATGCGCGTCCGGATGCGTTCGTTGCATTGGTCTCAACACCCGAACACGGCCTGTGGCTCGGCGCTACACCGGAGCGATTGATACTTGCCGAGAACGACAGCATCCGTATTGAAGCGATCGCAGGGACAGCAGCGATCGCTAACGCAACCATGGATCCCACTGGCTGGGGCGCGAAGGAGCGTCATGAGCAACGTGTGGTCACCAAGAGCATCACCGGCTCGTTGATCGATCTGGGGGCGCGCACGATCACCATTGAAGGACCTGATGTCCTAGTAGCCGGACCTGTCGCCCACCTGCGCACGAGTATCACCGCAACGCTGGAGAACCGCACTGTTGAAGAACTGGTCAATGCCATTCATCCGTCACCCGCTGTGGGGGGCCTTCCCCCGGGATTGGCCCGGGCCCGCATCGAAGCGTTGGAAGAAGGTGACCGCGAACTCTACGCGGGGTTCTGGGGACCATGGAGCGCCGATGGTCGCATGGAATTGTTCGTGAACATCCGGTGCATGCGCGTGTTCACCGACCATGCCGAAATGCACGTTGGTGCCGGCATCACAAAAGGATCCGTTCCCGCCAGAGAATGGGAAGAGACCGAGTACAAAGCCGATAGCTGGCGCGAGCTTATCCGCGTTCCAAGCACCGTTTAGCACACGATCTCGTTGATGACGACCAGTGATCACTTCGCAGCGGCCGAGTTGGCCCGCCTGTGTGCCGCGAAAGGCGTGAAGTATGCCGTGATCAGCCCTGGAAGTCGCAGCGCACCACTGGTGATCGCCTTCAGTAAGCAGCAAGGCATCACCTGCCTGCAAGTGATCGATGAGCGCAGCGCGGCCTTCTTCGCGCTGGGCATGGCGCAACAGCTCCATGCTCCCGTTGCGTTGATCTGCACGAGCGGTAGTGCGGTGCTGAATTACGGCCCTGCGATCGCAGAAGCATTCTACCAGCGCATCCCACTTCTTGTCATCACTGCTGATCGACCGGAAGAATGGGTGGACCAAGGTGAAGGACAGGCGATCCGCCAACAAGGCGTGCTTGCGCTGCACATGAAACGCAGTGTGCAATTGCCGCGCATCAACAGTGATGAATTGGCACGCTGGCAAGCCGGCCGTTTGATCAATGAGGCGATCGACACTACGTTGCTTCCCGTGCCCGGCCCGGTGCATGTGAACGTGCCCTTCGCTGAGCCGCTCTATGGAACCACCGAAGAGATCGGCACCTCGCGCTTCATCGCACCCGTGATGACCGAGTCGTTCGTATTACCCGAGCATGCCCGTTGGTTGATCGGCCAGATCTCCGCGTGTAAAAAAGTGATGGTGCTCGCCGGACAAGGGCTCTGGAGCGAAGGCTTGCACAAACAACTGGTGCAACTGGCCGCACTGCCGCAAGTGACCATCCACACGGAAGCGACGAGCAATCTGGACGAAACTGCTTTCATCACCTGTATCGATCGCGTGATCGAAGCCGTTAGCGACCGCAACGAGAAAGACCTACATCCCGATCTGCTGATCACCTTCGGCGGTGCGGTGGTGAGCAAGCGGATCAAGACGCTCCTGCGCAAATGGAAACCAGCGCAGCACTGGAACGTGGATGCTGGTCAACGACACTACGACACGTACCAGAGCCTCACGCACGACATCGCGGTGAGCCCCGAGATCTTCTTCGCACAACTTGCACCGGCCGTGCTGCCGAACGAGAGCATCTACGGCGAAGTGTGGAAGATGATGGACGAAAGCACGCGCGGCAAACACGACCGTATCGTCGCCGACGCACCGTTCTGCGACCTCACCGTCTTCAATACCGTGAACGATCGCATCCCGGGCGACAGCGCGATCCATTTGGCGAACAGCACACCGGCACGCTATGCACAACTTTTCGATCGTGTGCGCGGACATCGTTGGTTCGGGAATCGTGGCACGAGCGGCATCGATGGTTGTGCCAGTACGGCCGTTGGTGCGGCTTTCGTAACGCAGCAGCTCACTACGCTGATCACCGGAGACACGGCGTTCTGCTACGACAGCAACGCGTTCTGGAACAACCATCTTTCCGCACACTTGAAAGTGATCGTGATCGACAACGGGGGCGGCAATATCTTCCGCTACATCGATGGGCCGGACAAGGATGCCGATCTACTTCCCTGGTTCGAGGCACCGCATGGTCGCAGCATCGAACAACTGGTAAAGAGCTTCGGTCTGCCTTACCGCCACGCCAGCGACCAAGCTTCCCTAGAAGCTGGATTGGACATGCTTTACGCGCACCATGACAAGCCAGCCGTGTTGCACATCATGACCGACGCGCTCACCTCACCGAAGGTGCTGCGCGACTACTTCAACCAACTCCGCTCAACGTAACGGCCGGAAATTTCCGGCCCCGACCCGCCCATGAGGAACTGGACCACCATCAAGGAATACACCGACATCAAGTTCGAGTTCTTCGAAGGCATCGGCAAGATCACCATCAACCGTCCGGAGGTGTACAACGCCTTCCGCCCCGAGACCACGAAAGAGATGCTCGATGCGATGGATATCGCTCGCGAAGACCAACGCATTGGCGTGGTCGTGCTTACCGGGATCGGAGACAAGGCCTTCTGTAGCGGTGGCGACCAGAACGTGAAAGGCCGCGGTGGTTATGTGGGCGCCGATGGTGTTCCGCGCTTGAACATCCTGGACATGCACAAGAAGATCCGCGAGATCCCCAAGCCAGTGGTGGCGATGGTGAACGGCTATGCGATCGGCGGCGGGCACGTGCTGCACGTGGTGTGTGATCTGACCATTGCTGCGGACCACGCCCGCTTCGGACAGACCGGCCCCAAAGTGGGCAGCTTCGATGCTGGCTTCGGGAGTAGTTACCTCGCACGGCACGTGGGCCAGAAAAAGGCCCGAGAGATCTGGTTCCTGTGCTTGCAGTACAGTGCGAAAGAAGCCGAGGACATGGGCATGGTGAATAAGGTGGTGCCGCTCGCGGAACTGGAAGACACAACGGTGGAATGGTGCCGTATCATGATGCAACGCAGCCCGATGGCCCTGCGCATGATCAAACGAGGCTTGAATGCCGAACTGGACGGCCAGCGCGGCCTGATGGAGTTCGCGGGTGATGCCACCCTGATGTACTACATGATGGACGAAGCGCAAGAAGGACGCAATGCGTTCATGGAGGATCGCGAGCCGGACTTCAAGCAGTTCCCGAAGTTCCCTTGAGTTGTGTACTCCGCATATCGGGCAAGCACTTTCTTGTCGATGAATTCCTGGCTGAATCTGGTTTGCAAGCGATTGCAAGTTGGCAAGTAGGCTCACCAAGACTCGATCAAGAGATGCATACAAGAGCGGGATGCAATATTGCCGTGAGCAATGCTGAAATGACCGATCTCAAAACTCAGTTGAATGATGCCATCCGATTCCTCGAACGACATGGCCAAATACTTTCTCGCGCAGTGGAGTTCGGCGTTACGGCGGGTGAAGTACCAGAGTTGGACTTCGCTATCGAATCGCGACTCGAAGCAACTCCAGTTCAATCTGACAGGCTACCACTGGAGTTGATCCGATTGGTCGGACATGCCCGCTGCTCTATTTGCTTAACCCAGTATGAATGACTCTCTGAACCTAGAGGCTTGCAAGATCTGCTCTAGAGCCGCCATGTTTCATCGACGACAGAATCTCAAACCCACCCCACTATCCCAGATCAGGAGCGCTTCCATGCGCGCTTTCGCAATTGTGCAGCATTGATCGGATTGTCGCCCCATATCCCTTCCAAGCCTTTGAATGGGTCGTTCTTCTTGGCTGCCTCCTGTTCAATCAACTCGATCACCAATTCGGATATGGTCTGATTGCGAATACGAGAGATCATCAGCGCCGTTCGCATGATCTTAGCAGGTACCGAAAGGATCATCTTGACGCTCATGGATCCAGGAATTCGATGTGATATTACTCCATCCGGTCCAATGCCCGAACTATCCACGTCGTGTTGTTCCTTAGCGGTCCCCATGAAACATTGGCTCCAAGCCTTCCGCCTGCGCACACTGCCCTTGGCGGTGAGCAGCATCATCGTTGGCAGTGCTTTGGCCTTTGAACATAAT
>Ga0209181_10001032_pt1 | contig 49527 bp, 48 predicted proteins | sample MAT05_FD_187208 | JGI IMG/M metagenome (GOLD analysis project Ga0209181, IMG submission 187208) | Freshwater microbial communities from Lake Fryxell liftoff mats and glacier meltwater in Antarctica - MAT-05 (SPAdes) (version 2) | ecosystem: Environmental > Aquatic > Freshwater > Ice > Liftoff... | reverse complement strand
CTTCGAATCTCATCTTCCGGATCTCCTGTAGCACTTCCGTCGGCCTCATCGCGTACCTCCTTCGGCACACTATGACGACCGGACAGATGTCGTGCTACAAAACCGGACAGATCACGAACTCCCAACAGCCGCTAGCCGCGTATCTTGTGTATTCCATGGCGTCGTGAAAATATACGCCGCATGTTGGATGTATCGAACACCTCACAACCCGCTAACACCTCCCGCCCCGGTATTTTTGCTCCCCTCTGCCTGGTACTGCTGCGCTGCTTTGGTTGGCGCATCGTCTTTCGCTGGCCGCCCGCGCCTAAGGCGGTCATCATTTTCTATCCGCATACCTCGAATTGGGATTTTGTCCTCGGCATAATCACGCGCTACGCGCTGGGCTTTCCGGTGCATTGGGCGGGCAAAGACAGCTTGTTCCGACGGCCTTTCAATGGCTTTTTTCGCCGACTGGGCGGCATACCGGTGAATCGGCGTCAAAGCAGCGGGCTGGTGGGGCAGTTGTGCGCGGAATTTGAGCGCAATGCTAAGTTTTATCTTGCTATCGCGCCAGAAGGCACACGCAAGAAAACCGATCATTGGAAATCAGGCTTTTATCGTGTTGCGTTGGCCGCGAAAGTGCCGCTGGGGCTGGGCTTCGTCGATTACGGCAAACGCGAAATCGGTGTCGACCGCTATCTGTCATTGAGCGGCGACGAAGCCGAAGACCTCAGTCGTATCCGAGCCTACTACGCGGACAAGCGCGGCAAATTTCCCGACACGGCCAGCGATATCCGTTTCACTTAATGATACCGTTGGCGCGACGCTCGGCTTCCCGCACTTCGGCGCGGCGTTTGTCTTTCTCAGCGCGTTCGCGCGCCTTTTCTTCCGCTTTTTTGCGTTTCTGTTCGCGTTCGGCGGCGAACTCGGCGCGACGCTTGGTTTCCGTCACGGCGTTCACCTGGCCTTGGGTGGCGCGCTTGTCCCGTGCGGCGGCCTCTTCGGCGCGACGCTTGGCGTACTGCGCGGACTCTTCGCGCCCGCGCACGGCCTTGGCGGCTTCGTCGGCAGCGCGTTGGGGCGCTTCCGCGGCTTCCTCGGCTTCTTTTCTTGCCTGCTCGCGACGGCGTATGTCGCGCTCGATCTGTCGCGACTCGGTATCCAGTTTACGCGCCTCGACCATGGCTTTGGTGTGATCTTCCTTGGCTTGATCCTGGCAAGAGGAGACCAGGAATCGTTGCCAGCAACTTGTCTCGGATTCTTCGAGTTTGGCTGCCGCCTCAGCCTTTTGCTTGTCCGCTCTTTCTTTCAGTGCGCGCGCCTTATCGGTGAGTTGCTGGGCTTCTTCAGGCGTAATTAGCGTGGTGGGTGGGTTGGCCACGCTGGGCGCGCCAGGCGCACTAGTCGGGCTGGACGCGCCAGGCTCGTCCGCCGCATGAGCGGAAAAAGCGATCAATGGCAGCACGGCGACGAACAAGGAAACGAAAAACTGCTTCATGGTGGGCGATCTGTTTGGCTCTTGCGTACAATAACGCGTTTCCCCACGTGCCGGTTGAACCGGCACTTTGAAAATTCCGTGATTCTCATACGCAATCTCACCCTCGCCCGGGCGGGCCGCCCCCTGCTCGAAGGCGTCAATCTCAGTCTGCATGCCGGTCAGAAAGTCGGTCTCACCGGTGCCAATGGCTGCGGCAAATCCAGTTTGTTCGCACTGCTGACCAACGACTTGCATCAGGAGCAGGGCGATCTCGAACTGCCGCCGCAATGGATCATCGCCCACGTGGCGCAGGATACGCCGGCGCTCGATACAGTCGCCATCGACTACACGCTGGACGGCGATGCGGAGCTGCGCCGCATCGAGGCCGCCCTGCGCGATGCCGAAGACCGCCACGACGGCGAGGCCATCGCCCATCTGCATGCCGACTACGCCCACATCGATGGCTACAGCGCCCGCGCTCGCGCCGCCGCGCTGTTGCACGGCCTGGGTTTCGGCGACCATGAATTCGAAAAGCCGGTGGCGGAATTTTCCGGTGGCTGGCGCGTACGGCTCAATCTGGCGCGCGCCCTGATGTGTCGTTCGGATCTGTTGCTACTCGACGAGCCGACCAATCACCTCGATCTCGATGCCGTCATCTGGCTGGAAGGCTGGCTGAAGAATTATCGCGGCACGCTCTTGATGATCTCGCACGACCGCGATTTTCTCGACGCCACCGTCGGCCATGTCGCGCACATCGAAAACCGCCGTCTCAAGCTCTACACCGGCAACTACAGCGCCTTCGAACGCGCCCGCGCCGAGCAACTTTCGCTGCAACAGGCCATGTTCGAAAAGCAGCAGCGTGAAATCGCCCACCTCAAAAACTACATCGACCGCTTTCGCGCCAAGGCCACCAAAGCGCGCCAGGCGCAGAGCCGCATCAAAGCGCTGGGGCGTATGGAAGAAGTTGCTGCGGCCCACGTCGATACGCCTTTCGAGTTTCGCTTCTTCGAGCCCGTCGGCAGCCCCGATCCGCTATTGACGCTGGAAGACGCTTCGGCCGGCTATGGCGAGCGTGCGGTGCTGTCCGACCTCAACCTCACGCTGCGGCGTGGCGAGCGGCTGGGGCTGCTCGGCCGTAATGGCGCCGGCAAGTCGACGTTGATCCGGCTGCTGGCCAACGAAGCCCTGCCGCTTTCTGGCCATAGACGCGAAGGCAAGGGCCTCAAGATCGGTTACTTCGCCCAGCATCAACTCGAACAGTTGCGTCCGGACGAAAGCCCGCTGTGGCATATGGTGCATCTTGATCCCAGAACGCGCGAGCAGGATTTCCGCAACTATCTCGGCGGCTTCAACTTCCACGGCGACATGACCACGGCCAAGGTCGGCCCCTTCTCGGGCGGCGAAAAATCGCGCCTGGCACTGGCGCTGCTGATCTGGCAAAAGCCCAATCTGCTGTTGCTGGATGAACCGACCAACCACCTCGATCTGGAAATGCGTCACGCGCTGACCTTGGCGCTTTCGGAGTACGAAGGTGCAATGGTGCTGGTGTCGCACGACCGGCATCTGCTGCGCACCACCTGTGACAGCTTCAATCTGGTTGCTGACGGCGCGCTCCAGCCCTTCGACGGCGATCTCGACGATTACCGCAAATGGCTGGACCAGTCCGCCGCCGGAGAGAAAACCACTAGCAAATCCGAAACCACGAGCCGCCGCGAGCAGCGCCAGCAACGTGCCGAGGCGCGTACGAAACCAGCGCGTGAATCGACAAAACCAAAGGCGCGTGAAATTGAAAAACTGGAACAGCGCATGGCTCAGCTCAGCGAGGAAAAGCGCGCAGTGGATAGCCAATTGACCAACCCCACCGCCTATCAGTCGAGCAACAAGGCCACGACACAGCAGACCGTCAAGCGTCAGGCCGAACTCACGCAGCAGCTTGCCGAGGCAGAGGAGCGCTGGCTAAGCTTGCAGGAGGAGATGGAACGACCATGATCACGATGGGCAAGCGTGCGCATTGCTTGCACCGCCAACTCCGCTAGAATCTCCCCACCGCCCAACGCGCCCACATCATGCACCCTCAACGCCGCTACACGCTGACCGCTGCCTGCCCCGACCGCGTTGGCATCGTCGCCCGCGTCGCGACTTTCATCGCCGACAACAGGGGCTGGATACTCGAGACCAGCCACCACGCCGACTCGGATACCGAGCACTATTTCATGCGCATCGAAATCAAGGCGGACTCGCTGCCTTTCGATCTGACGGAATTCAGGCGCCGCTTCAGGCCTATCGCCGATGAGTTCGCCATGGATAGTCGTATTACCGATTCGGCGGTAAAAAAGCGCGTCGTCGTGTTGGTTTCCAAGCAGGAGCATTGTCTCTACGACTTGTTGGCACGCTGGCAGAGCAAGGAACTCGAGATCGACATCCCCTGTGTCATTTCCAACCATAATGACTTTCGCGGCTTCGTCGAATGGCACGGCATTCCGTTTCACCATGTGCCGGTCACGGCGGAAAACAAGTCGGCGGCCTACGCCGAAGTCACCCGGCTGTTCGAGGAAGCGCAAGGGGATGTGATGGTGCTGGCGCGCTACATGCAAGTGCTCTCGCCCGATCTCTGCGCGCGCTACCCCGGCCGCATCATCAACATCCACCACTCCTTCCTGCCTTCCTTCGTCGGCGCCAAGCCTTATCACCAGGCCTACCAGCGCGGCGTCAAACTGATAGGCGCAACCTGCCATTACGTCACCGCCGAATTGGATGCCGGCCCCATCATCGAGCAAGACACTGTACGCATCGATCACGGCGATACGGTCGAGGACTTGGTGCGCTACGGCAAAGACATCGAAAAAGCCGTGCTCGCACGCGGCCTGCGCTATCACGTGGAAGATCGGGTCTTGCTCAACGGTAATCGGACCGTGGTGTTCAGGTAAACGCTTTGCCGCGGATTGCTCCCCGCAGGAAGTCGCCTTGGGGAGCGCAATCCACCCCCACACCCGCGCAGCGGGCGGGGGAGCGTTTTCAAGGGTGGCTTTTGTGCTCTGGCTCTCGAGGCTCTCTGCGTGAGCGAATGATTGCTCGCAGCAAGAAAGCGATTATCGAACCGCCGCCACTTCGCCGACCGTCAGCAGCTTCTTGAAATAACTTATTGTTTCCGTTAAACCCTGCTCGAGTGGCACGTGCGGCTCCCACCCCAAATGCTGCCGCGCCTTGCCGATGTCAGGCCTGCGGCGCGTCGGATCGTCTTGCGGCAATGGGACGTGAATGATGCGCGAACTGGACCCGGTCATACGTTTGATTTCATCTGCAAGTTGCAGCATCGTATTTTCGCGGGGATTTCCGAGGTTCACGGGACCGATGAAATCGTCCCCCGACTCCATCATTCTGACCATGCCGTCAATCAAGTCCGTTACATAGCAGAAGGAGCGTGTCTGACTGCCGTCGCCGCACACAGTAATGTCCTCGTTGCGTAACGCCTGTACGATGAAATTCGACACCACCCTTCCGTCATTGGGGAGCATCCTTGGCCCATACGTATTGAATATCCGGACGATTTTTATCCTCATGTGATGCTGCCGGTAGTAGTCCATAAACAGAGTCTCCGCGCAGCGCTTCCCCTCGTCATAGCAGGACCTTGGACCGATACAGTTGACGTGTCCTACATAGTCTTCCGTTTGCGGATGGATTTCGGGGTCGCCATAGACTTCCGATGTTGAGGCCTGAAGTATCTTCGCCTTGACCCGTTTTGCAAGGCCTAGCACATTGATCGCACCGTGGACACACGTCTTCGTGGTCTGAACGGGATCGAACTGGTAGTGAACGGGCGACGCGGGGCACGCCAGATTGTATATCTCGTCCACCTCGACATACAGCGGGAACGTGATGTCGTGCCTTACGAGTTCAAAATAGGGGTTTGTAAGTAGATGTGCAATGTTCGCTTTCCGTCCCGTGTAGAAATTATCCACACAAAGCACATCGTGCCCCTGCTCGAGAAGCGCTTCACACAGATGGCTACCGAGGAACCCTGCCCCACCCGTAACAAGTATGCGTTTCATAAGCTTTCTCTGTTTGCTTCTTGCTTTGAATGGGTTCCCACGACTACAAGACTGAAGAGCTTGCGGCAACTGAGCGTGCCCGCGACTCAACAACTTGTCCCGCTGTTTGATAAACCTGCAGCTTATAATAAAAGCGGCGCTTCGGAGTTAGGCAAAAAATCCACTTTGCCAAGCCTTCAAAAAGCTGACGAAAAAGATACCTGGGCGCGCCAAAACAGTAAGGCCCTCCTACGGGGGCCTTTTCCAATCTCATGCTCGCTCTCCCATAATCGAAATACCATGAGAGAAAATAACTCTGCCTTGTTCGCTTCTCTTCCACCGGGTGGTAAACCAAGACGTTGGGACTATAAATTAGTTTCTCGCCGCCGCGGATCACACGCCACCAAAACTCTGAATCCTCCCCGCGAATAAGATTATCGGGATTGGGTCCCAGATCCTCTCGAAATTGGCCGTATTTGTCGAAAGCAGTCCTTCGAAAGGCCATGTTGGCCCCCCAGGCGGGAGTCTTGAGCTCGCACGGTTCCTCACCGAAATCCAACTTCACGATCGCATCCATCAACCCATAGGGACCGTGCTCCTCGTGCCACCAAGGCACTTCGGACTGCCACACGGGAAGGATTCTTCCGCCGATACCCATGCAGTCATGTTGCTCGAACGCCCGCTTGATCTCTGCCAGCCAGCCAGTATCGATTTCAACATCGTCATCGGTAAAGGCGACTATCTCACCGCTAGCAGCGTTCAATCCCGTATTCAATGCAAAAGACTTGCCCTGCCGTGGCTCATAAATGTACTTGAATATTCCAAGTTTATCCTGGCTGACCGCCTCGACAGTCGCCTTGGTTTCGTCTCTAGAATTATTATCCACGATGAGAATTTCATACGAAGTGTTCTCCGGCACCCGGAGACTCTTGAGGTCGTCGAGCAGCTTTCGGAGACTTTCGCAGCGATTGTACGTGCAGATGATTATGCTAATGTCCATTGTTTTTCCGGCTCAAAGTGCAAAACGGATTGTGCAACGAATCTAAGCGAATCTAAGCGAATCTGAGGGGCCAGCGTCAATAATTTCAGAGACAGAGGGGACGGACCATTATTCTTGGAGTCTAGCATTGGCACAGTGCCTCAATATGAGCGAGGCTCGCCGCGGATTTCGTCCCGCAAGAACTCCTATTGGGGAACGCGGATTTATTCTGACGTCCATTTCAAGAATGGCGCGAAGCGCTTAGCGCAAACAACGCCATGCTTTGTTGCTCTTGATCCGCGTTCATCCGCGAAATCCGCGGCAAAAAAAACGGGCGCGAGGTTCGCTCGCGCCCGTCAATACTGCCCTTCCGGGGAGGAGAATGGTCAGTGGTGGTAAGCGGACTCGCCGTGCGAAGTGATGTCCAGACCTTCGCGCTCCTCTTCTTCCGGCACACGCAGGCCGATCACGATATCGACGATCTTGTAGGCGACGATCGCCACAACACCTGACCACACCAAGGTCGTACCCACAGCGGTAAGCTGGATGATGACCTGATCGACGATGGAGTAGCTGTCGGCCGCCTTGTTGGCGACGTAATCCCAGATGCCCGTGCCGCCCAGGCTGGGCGCGGCAAAGACGCCGGTCAGCGTGGCGCCGAGTATGCCGCCCACGCCATGCACGCCGAACACGTCGAGCGAGTCATCCGCACCGAGCAGGCGCTTCAGGCCATTCACGCCCCACAGGCAAATCACGCCTGCCAGCAGGCCGATGGCGATGGCGCCCATCACACCAACGAAACCGCAAGCCGGGGTGATGGCCACCAGACCGGCCACCGCGCCTGACGCAGCGCCCAACATCGAGGGCTTGCCCTTCATGGTCCATTCGACCAGCATCCAGGCGAGTGCCGCGCAAGCGGTGGCGACCCAGGTATTGACGAAGGCTAGCGCGGCTGTGCCGTTGGCTTCGAGCGCCGAGCCGGCGTTGAAACCAAACCAGCCAAACCACAGCAGCGAAGCGCCGATCATGGTCATGGTCAGGCTATGCGGCGCCATGGATTCTTTGCCGTATCCTAAGCGCTTGCCAACCATATAGGCGCCGACTATGCCCGCCACCGCGGCGTTGATATGCACCACCGTGCCGCCGGCGAAGTCGAGCGCGCCCTTTTGGAACAACCAGCCGGCTTTCGCGGTTTCCGTCGCCAGGGTGGCGGCGTCCGTGATGGCGTCCGGGCCGGTCCAAAACCACACCATGTGCGCCATGGGCACATAGCTGAAGGTGAACCACAGCACCATGAAGGCCAGCATCGCGGAGAACCTGACGCGTTCTGCGAAAGCGCCGACGATCAGGCCACAGGTAATGGCCGCAAAAGCGCCCTGGAAGACAACGTACACAAACTCCGGTATGACGATGCCCTTGCTGAACGTAGCCACCAAAGAGTCCGGCGTCACGCCTTTCAGGAACAGCTTGTCGAGATTGCCGAAGAAGGCGTTACCCTCGTTAAACGCCAAACTGTAGCCATACACCACCCACAGCACGCTGATCAATGAGAAGACGACAAAGACCTGCATCAGCACGGACAGCATGTTCTTTTCACGCACCAGGCCACCGTAGAACAGCGCCAGTCCGGGAATTGACATGAGTATGACAAAGGCCGAAGCGACCATCAGCCAGGCAGTGTCGCCTTTGTTGGCCGACGGCGCGGGTGCGGCGACGGCCGGGGCGGCCTCGGCGACCGCTACAGCAGCCGACGGGGCGGGGGCATCGGCCGGAGCCGTCGCAGCTGCGGCGACTGACGGGTTGGCGTCAGCTGCCGGCGCGGCCTTGTCGTCGGCGTAAGCACTGCCGCCGAAGCCGACCGCGCAAACCGTCAGCAGAATAGCAATTATCTTTTTCATGACTTCTCCTAGAGCGCATCCACGCCGGTTTCGCCGGTGCGGATGCGGATGACCTGTTCGAGTTCGAAGACAAAGATTTTGCCGTCGCCGATCTTGCCTGTGCTGGCGGCTTTTTCGATGCACTCGATAACCTGGTCAAGAATTTCGTCCTTGACCGCAGCCTCGACTTTTACCTTTGGCAGAAAATCGACCACGTATTCCGCGCCGCGATACAGCTCGGTGTGGCCTTTCTGCCGCCCGAAGCCCTTCACTTCCGTGACGGTGATGCCCGAGACGCCGACGGCTGCCAGCGCCTCGCGCACTTCGTCAAGCTTGAAGGGCTTAATGATTGCGGTAACCAGTTTCATGTTCGCTCCTTGATCGTGAGTGATCAGAACGTGCGGCTGATGGAAACAACCAATGTGCCACTGCCACCATCGGTGGTTTTGCCCGACGATGTCTTGGTGAAGCGATAGAACTCGCCGAAGTTGCCCTTGGCATTGGTGTCGATGTAGGCCGCGCCGAGCACCCAGCCGCCAAGGTCCTTGGTCACGCCCACTTTCCAGTCGGTGTAGCTGGCATCCGAAAACCCATCGACATTCAGATGGCCGGTATGGCCGTTGATGCCCCAGCCGCTGCCCAGGTCATAGCTGGCGGACAGGTCTACGTAAGACGTGCCCTCGGTGCCGGGAACGGAGAAGTAATCATCCACGGAGTGGTAGTACTTGAGCGACAGGAACTTCCAGCTGCCGCCGATGTATATTTCTTTGTTGTCCACCTTGCCGGAATACACTTGGCCGGTTCTGGCGTTGGCCGGGCTGTAAAAGCTCGTGCCGGATTCGGTGCCGGGATAGTAGTAATAGATGGCGCCGACGTCGAGACCAAAATCGCCCCAGCTTTTCTTGAAGCCACCATAGAAATCCATTTCGAGATTGCCTTCGGGGAAGCCGGCCGTCTCGGAAATATTAGAGTTCCAGTTGCCAAGGTAGAAGCCGCTGGCATGAGAATAATCAAAACCGCCCTGAATTGCCGGCTTCTTGAAAGTCTGGGTGATGCCGCGGAAACGATAGTCGGAATACAAGCCAATGTTGGCGGTGAAGGTATGCGCCGAAGCCTCAGCGGCAGGCGTATCCGCTTGAGCGCTCAAAGGCAGGGTGAAAGCGCCGGCTACAGCGGTGGCGATAAGGGTCTTACGCATGAAAATCTCCCGGTTGGTTAGTTAAATGAACATACTGGCGAGACTCTTTCAGCACTAATTGTGCCAATCGTGTTTTATATTTCATAACAGTAACTTGACAAACGATCTTGGGGGCCGCATCGAAGTGATGCACCAATTGATCGCGCGATATTCAGCGGCCGCACTAAGCTGGTGCGAGCCTCGCCGCATAGTTGCGACACGTGCTAAAGTAAAAACATGATCAACCCAAAAATTCTCGACGACCTCGCCGCCAAACTCTCCGAGTTGGCCGCGACCAGCCCAGCCAAGGATCTCGAAAAAAATGCCAAGGCTTTGCTCACCAGTCTGTTCTCTCGGCTTGATTTGGTTACCCGCGGGGAGTTCGAGGTACAGCAACAAGTGCTGATACGCAGTCGCGAGCAGCTGGCAGTGCTTGAAGCACGCGTCGCTGCCCTCGAAGCCGAAGCGCGTAAACAGCCACCCAGTTAAGTGGGTCGCCGCATCCATCTGAGAGACCCGTTATTGCCTCACCCTGACACCCAGCAACTCAAAAAAGGACAACTCATGACCGCTCCGCTCGTCTACACCAAGCCCGCCATCGCCCTGCACTGGCTGATAGCGCTGCTGATCTTCGGCGCGTTTCCCCTGGGCATTTATTTGGAAGACTTGCCACTTTCGCCGAGCAAGCTCCAGATACTGTCATGGCATAAGTGGATAGGCGTCACGGTGTTACTGTTGGCGGCCGCGAGAGCTGCCTGGCGCGTCACACACGAGATACCGGCGCCGCCAGCGGGCATGCCGGCCTGGCAGGTGCGTGTCGCCAGCATCACACACGGTCTACTATATGCGCTGCTGTTCGTCGCACCCGTATCCGGCTGGTTGCTGAGTTCCGCCAAGGGCTTTCAAACGGTTTACTTCGGCATCCTGCCGCTGCCCGATCTGGTTATGAAAAGCAAAGAGCTGAGCGAGGTGCTGCAAAAGGTGCATGGCGCCTCAACCTTCATCATGATGCTGCTGATCATCGCCCATGTTGCCGCGGCGTTGAAGCACCATCTGGTCGACCGCGACGACGTCATGAAACGCATGTTGCCCGGCTATAAGAAGTAGCCGGCATGAGCATAATTGGCAAGCTATCTCTGGGTCTGATTGCCGCTGGGGCCTCCGGCGCCGTCCTTGCGACCGAGTTCAACAGCATGCAACCGGACCAGAGTCGTATCACCTTCACTGCCAAGCAGATGAACGTGCCCGTCAATGGCAAGTTCGGCAAATTTTCCGCGCAGTTGGCGTTTGATCCGGCTAAACCGGAAGCGGGGCGCGCGCAGATCGACATCGACTTGAACAGTATCGACGCCGGCAGTGATGAGGCCAATGAGGAAGTTAAACGTAAAGCCTGGTTCGACACGCTGAACTTTCCCACTGCCCGCTTTGTCTCAACTGCCATCAAATCGCTGGGCACGGACCGCTATGAAGCGCAAGGCAAGCTGAGCATCAAGGGCCGCAACCTAGATATTACGGCGCCCATTTTCTTCAAACCCGAGGGCGCGGGTGGTCGCATTGAGGGCAGCTTCACCATCAAGCGTCTGGCCTACGGCATCGGCGATGGCGAGTGGGCTGACACCGCGACGGTGGCCAATGAGGTCGTCGTAAAATTCAGTCTTTTTGTCGTTGCGGCGCCGTCCGCTGCGACTAAGGGTAAGAAGTGAAGTAGCCAATCATCGACAACTCAACAGGAGGATCAATGAACAAGACACTCATCGCCTTCGCCGCTCTGACCGTCACACTTGCGCTACCGAGTCAGGCCGCCGATTCCTTTACCGTCGATTCATCCCATACCTTCCCGAGCTTCGAAGTAAAGCATCTGGGTTATTCCACCCAGCGCGGCCGCTTCAACAAAACCAGCGGCAAGATCACGCTCGACCGCGCCGCCAAGAGCGGCACGATGGATATCAACATCGATGCCGCTTCCGTTAGTACCGGGCTGCCGCTGCTGGAAGAACATTTGCGTGGGGATAAATTCTTTGACGTCGCCATGAATCCAGTCATCGCCTTCCGTTCGAAGGATATCAAGTTCAGTGGCGATACCCCGACTGCGGTGAATGGCGATCTGATGATTCGTGGCGTCATCAAGCCGGTAACACTCAACATCACCAGCTTCCACTGCGCGCCGCATCCCATGACCAAAAAGGACGCTTGCGGCGCGGATGCGAATGTCACCATCAAGCGTTCCGACTTCGGCATGAACTTTATGATTGGCCCGGTTGCAGACGAAGTGAAATTGTTGATCAATATCGAGGCGATGAAGGACTGAGTCGTTTTGCTCCATCGATGAAGGGCGCTGCGGCGCCCTTTTTTGTTGCCGTGCCAGTTGTGCAGATTGTGAAGGCAGCAAAGCTGCTCACCCTACGTTACACTGAGTCCCTCTTTTTCTATTCCTTTCGCATTGTGTCGCTCGCTGTTCTGAAAAGCCGTGCATTGGCCGGCATGGAAGCGCCGGAAGTCACTGTAGAAGTGCATCTGGGGCCGGGCCTGCCTTCTTTCACCATCGTCGGGCTGCCCGACACGGAGGTGAAGGAGGCGCGTGATCGCGTGCGGGCGGCGATACAGAATGCGCGCTTCGATTTTCCGGCTCGCCGCGTGACCGTCAATCTTGCGCCGGCGGATCTACCCAAGGAATCTGGGCGTTTCGATCTGCCTATCGCGCTTGGCATCCTCGTCGCTTCCGGCCAAGTGGATGGCAAGCGGCTCGCCGAACATGAATTCGCCGGCGAGTTGTCGCTGACTGGTGAACTGCGCCCGGTACGCGGCGCGTTGGCGATGTGCTTGCGGGCCACTGGTGTGAATCGCAGTTTCATTCTGCCGACGGAGAGCGCTGCCGAGGCGGCGCTGGTGGGCGAAGCCACTATCCTGCCGGCGAAATCTCTGCTGGAAGTGTGCGCCCATCTGAATGGCCAGCAATTGCTCGCGCCCTATACCGGCAAGGCTGCGGTGGGCGAACCGGTCTATGCCGATCTAGCCGATGTGAAGGGCCAGACCCAAGCCAAGCGCGCCTTGGAAGTGGCGGCGGCAGGCGGACACAGCCTGCTCATGATCGGGCCGCCGGGCACGGGCAAGTCCATGCTCGCCGCGCGCTTTCCCGGTTTGCTGCCGCCGATGACGGAGCAGCAGGCATTGGAATCCGCAGCGATCCAATCGCTCAATGGCGGCTTCAAATTATCGCAATGGATGCAGCGCCCATACAGATCGCCGCATCACACGGCGTCGGCCCCGGCCCTGGTCGGTGGCGGCAGCAATCCGCAGCCGGGCGAGATTTCGCTCGCGCATCATGGCGTCTTGTTTCTGGATGAGTTGCCCGAGTTTGATCGCCGCGTTCTGGAAGCGCTGCGCGAGCCGCTGGAATCCGGCCACATCAGCGTGGCGCGCGCCACGCGGCGTGTCGACTATCCGGCGCAATTTCAGTTCGTTGCCGCCATGAATCCTTGTCCTTGCGGCTACCTGGGCCACAGCAATGGCCGCTGCCGCTGTACGCCAGACCAGGTGGCGCGTTATCGCGCGAAACTTTCCGGCCCGCTGCTGGATCGCATCGACATGGTGATTGAAGTCCCGGCGCTGGCGGAAGGCGAACTGCAAGGTAAGAATAGCGGCGAGGCGTCGACCGCCGTGCGCGGGCGCACCACGCAAGCCTATGCGTCGCAAATGGCGCGCCAAGGCAAGCCCAACAGCCGCCTCAGCACCAAGGAAATCGATGCGCTGTGCGTCACCGACGAAGCCGGCACCGCGCTGCTCAAGCAGGCGATTGCACGCCTGAATCTCTCGGCGCGCGCCTATCACCGCGTGCTGAAAGTTGCACGCACTATTGCCGATCTGGCGGGCGGCGAGGCAATCACGAGCGCGCATATCGCCGAAGCGATCCACTACCGGCGCGCTGATCGTGCTTGACGCTACTATCGACGTAAAAATGCCTGCCCCGATCTTTTCATCCCCGCGAAAGCGGGGAACCAGTGGCGTTTGCCGCAAGACGCTGGATTCCCGCTTGCGCGGGAATGACATCGCTAATCCGCATGGTGTCGGTGGCTTTATCGGGTCTCGATAAAGCGCCGGCATCGATGAAGAAGTTGCCTAGGGAATTTTACGCACGAGACACCACGCTGGTGGCGAATGAGTTGCTCGGCAAATGGCTGGTACGACGAATAGGTCACGAAAAACGCATCGGTCGCATTGTCGAGGTCGAAGCCTATGTCGGCCCGCACGATCTGGCCTGTCATGCCGCCAAGGGACTCACGCCGCGCACGCAGGTCATGCATGGTGCACCGGGCCATGCTTACGTCTATCTCATCTACGGCATGTATCACTGCATGAATGTTGTCACGGAACCAGAAGGCCACGCCTCCGCCGTGCTGATCCGTGCGTTGGAGCCGGTTAAAAATCTCGAGGACAAAACCAGCGGCCCCGGCCTGCTGTGCAAAGCGATGGACATAAATCGTGACCTGAACGGTTACGATCTTCTCGGTTCCACGTTGAGCATAGTCGCACCGGAGGATGAGCCGCGCATCACCATCGACAAGCGGCCGCGCATCGGCGTTGATTATGCCGGCATCTGGGCCGGCCGGCTGCTGCGCTTCTACATCAAGGGAAATCCCTACATTTCCAGAGCGTAATTGAGTGCTGAAAACGGTCATTCTCGCGTGCTAGAATCGACCTCCATTTTTTTACGTCGCCGCGAAATTTCGCGCATCCATCATGCAAGCCGACCGCAGCGCACTCCTTCGTACCCTACTCGATCAACGCATCCTCATCCTGGATGGTGCGATGGGGACCATGGTTCAGCGCCACAAGCTGACCGAGGCGGATTATCGCGGTGCGCGTTTCGCCGATTGGCCCAGTGACGTGAAAGGCAACAACGATCTGCTGCTGCTCACCAAGCCGGAAGTGATACGCGGCATCCACGCGGCTTATCTCGATGCCGGCGCAGACATACTCGAGACCAACACCTTCAACGCCACCACGCTGTCACAGGCCGACTACGGCATGGAGTCTCTGGCCTACGAGTTGAACGTCGCCGGCGCGCAACTGGCGCGCCAGGTAGCGGACGAATTCACCGCCAAGACGCCCAACAAGCCGCGCTTCGTCGCCGGCGTGATCGGGCCGACTTCGCGCACGGCTTCGATCTCACCGGACGTAAACGACCCCGGCTATCGCAATGTAAGTTATGACGAGTTGGTGGAGGCCTACACCGAGGCCTTGCGTGGTTTATGCGACGGCGGCGCCGATATCATCCTGGTCGAGACTGTGTTCGACACGCTCAACGCCAAGGCCGCGCTGTTCGCCATCGACAGTTATTTCGAGCAGATCGGCCAGCGCCTGCCGGTGATGATTTCCGGCACCATCACCGATGCGTCCGGCCGCACGTTGTCGGGGCAGACCACCGAAGCCTTCTGGAATTCGCTGCGCCACGCAAAGCCGCTGGCCTTTGGCCTCAACTGCGCGCTCGGTGCGAAAGAGTTGCGCCAGTATGTGGATGAGCTCTCGCGCATTGCCGACACCTATGTCTCGGCGCACCCGAATGCCGGCCTGCCCAATCCGCTCTCGCCCGATGGTTATGACGAGACGCCCGCCATGCTCGCCGCGGAAATTCTCGACTGGGCCCAGCATGGCTTGATTAATATCGCCGGTGGCTGCTGTGGCACTTCGCCCGATCACATCCGCGCCATCGCACAAGCGCTGGAAGGTCTGACACCGCGCCGCGTGCCGACTATCGAACCTCGCTTGCGCCTCTCTGGCCTGGAACCTTTCAACATCGGCGAGGACACGCTGTTCGTCAACGTTGGCGAACGCACCAACGTCACCGGCTCGAAAGCCTTCTCGCGCCTGGTACTCAACGGCCTGTTCGCCGAAGCGGTGAGCGTGGCGCGCACGCAAGTCGAGGCCGGTGCGCAGATCATCGACGTCAACATGGACGAAGCCATGTTGGATTCCAAGGCGGCGATGGTGCGTTTCTTGACGCTCATCGCCTCCGAGCCGGACATCGCGCGCGTGCCGGTGATGATCGATTCCTCCAAGTGGGAAGTGCTGGAGGCGGGTCTGAAATGCCTCCAAGGCAAGGGCATCGTCAATTCCATTTCGCTCAAGGAAGGCGAAGAGAAATTTCTCGAACAGGCGCGCCTGCTGCGCCGCTACGGCGCGGCGGTGATCGTCATGGCTTTCGACGAAAAAGGTCAGGCGGATACCTTTGAGCGCAAGACCGGCATCTGCCGACGCAGCTACGACTTGCTCACCAGCGTCGGTTTCCCGGCCGAGGACATCGTTTTCGACCCGAACATCTTCGCCATCGCCACGGGGATCGAAGAGCACAACAACTACGCTGTCGATTTCATCGAGGCCACGGCCTGGATCAAGAAGCATCTGCCGCACGCCAAGATTTCCGGCGGCGTATCCAACGTGTCGTTTTCCTTCCGCGGCAACGACCCCGTGCGCGAGGCGATTCATACCGTCTTTCTCTATCACACCATCCGCAACGGCATGACCATGGGCATCGTCAATGCCGGTCAGCTTGGTGTGTATGAGGATATTCCGCCTGAGCTGCGCGAAAGGGTGGAAGACGTAGTGTTGAATCGCCGGCCCGATGCGGGCGAGCGGCTGGTGGATGTCGCCGCCTCCGTTAAAGGCCAGGCGAAAGTCGACACGCAGGATCTCGCCTGGCGGCAGAAATCCGTCGGTGAGCGTCTCACTCACGCGTTGGTGCGCGGCATCACCGACTTCATCATCGAAGACACCGAAGCGGCGCGTCTGGAAGCCAAGCATCCGCTGCATGTCATCGAAGGCCCGCTCATGGACGGCATGAACGTGGTGGGCGATCTCTTCGGCGCGGGCAAAATGTTCCTGCCGCAGGTGGTGAAATCGGCGCGCGTCATGAAGCAATCGGTGGCGCACCTGCTGCCGTTTATCGAAGCCCTCAAGACGGCGGAGGACACGTCGACCAAAGGCAAGATCATTATGGCGACGGTGAAGGGCGATGTGCACGACATCGGCAAAAACATCGTCGGGGTGGTGCTCGCTTGCAATAACTACGACGTGGTTGATCTCGGCGTGATGGTGGCGACGGATAAAATCCTTGCCGCCGCCCGCGAACACAAGGCCGACGTCATCGGTCTCTCCGGTCTCATCACGCCCTCGCTGGAAGAAATGGCCCATGTCGCCAGTGAAATGGAGCGCCAGGGTTTCAAAGTGCCGCTACTGATAGGCGGCGCGACGACTTCGCGCGCCCATACCGCCATCAAGATCGCGCCAAATTATTCGGGCACCACAGTGTATGTGCCGGACGCTTCGCGCGCCGTTGGTGTGGTGAGCCAGTTGCTCTCCGAAGAGCAGAGCGCCGCGTACCGCAAAGAAGTGGCGGCCGACTACGTACGTCTGCGCGAACAACACGCCAACAAGAAAGGCGTGCAACTCGTCACGCTGGAAGGCGCGCGCAGCAATCGTTTTCGCGGCACTGGCTACACGCCGACCAAGCCGAAACAACTGGGCGTGTGCGCGCTGCAAGACTACGATCTCGCCACCCTGGCCGAACACATCGACTGGTCGCCCTACTTCCAGACCTGGGACCTGACCGGCAGCTATCCGCAAATCCTCGACGACAAGGTGGTTGGCGAATCGGCGCGCGGCGTATTCAATGACGCGCAAGCCATGCTCAAGCGCATCATCGAGGAGAAGTGGCTGACGGCGAATGGCGTCTACGGCCTCTTCCCCGCCAATAGCGTAGGTGACGACGTGGAAATCTACGAAGACGACACACGTAAAAATGTGCGCCTCGTTTGGCACGGGCTGCGTCAACAACACGTGCGCCCCGAAGGCAAGCCGAATTATTGCCTGTCCGATTTCGTCGCACCCAAGGAATCGGGTGTCGCCGACTATGTAGGCGCTTTCGCCGTCACCGCCGGCTTAGGCATAGAAAAGAAACTGCAAGAATTCATCGCCAAGCACGACGACTACAACGCCATCATGCTCAAAGCCCTGGCCGACCGTCTCGCCGAAGCCTTCGCCGAGCACTTGCATCGGCGCGTGCGCCGCGAATTCTGGGGCTATGCCGCCGATGAGTCGTTGAGCAACGTCGACATGATCGCCGAAAAATATCGCGGCATCCGTCCCGCCGCCGGCTACCCCGCCTGCCCGGATCACACCGAGAAGGGGCCGCTGTTCCAGTTGCTCGACGCCAAGGCCAAGAGCGGCATTACGCTGACCGATAGCTACGCCATGCTGCCGGCAGCGGCAGTCTCAGGTTATTACCTGGGCCATCCCGAAGCACAGTACTTCGCTATCAGTAAAATCGGCCGCGACCAACTGGAGGACTACGCCAAGCGCAAAGGCCTGACGCTGGCCGAAGCGGAGCGCTGGCTGGCGCCGATACTGTAGGACTTGCCGGCCCTGCTGGCGAAAAAGGCTAGATTGCCGGCGTACAATGGCCGTTCCTGGCCCGAAAAGGAAGCGACATGGACTCTCGATCCTGCCATCTGCCACGGCAAACCGTGCGTGCGCGGGCTACGCTACCCCGTGGAAACCGTTCTTGAGTGGTTGGCTGCGGGCATGACGGTCGACGAGATTCTCGCTGACTACGAAGATCTGGAACGCGAAGACATTTTGGCTGTGCTGGCTTATGCAGCGCGCCTTGCCCACGTTAAACGCCTCGATCGGATGGCTGCTTGAAATTTTTGGTCGACGCGATTGGCGCGCTGGCTGGAACAGCAAGGCCACGATGCCAAACACACGCTCGACTTGCCGCAAGCCAATCGCACTGCCGACGCGGAAGTTACAGCGATCGCAGAGCGTGAAAATAGGGTCGTGGTAACCAAAGACGAGGACTTCGTTCATTCCCATCTCGTCTCAGGGCGACCTTCTTTTCTGCTGCTGGTGGCCACAGGCAACATTGGCAACCCAGACCTGTTCGTGCTGTTTCGCTCCTGCTTGCCTCAAATACTATCTGCGCTGGAAGGCAGCCGCTACATAGGGTTGACCGGGGACGCACTCATCGTACACGACTAGCGTACGGCAAACGGTATCTCTAAACGCCCCAAACCACCGGCACTTTCGCCTTCAGCGAATACTCCAGCAGTTCAATCAGTGGCGTGGCACGACGGGCGAGGCTGACGAATTCGCGTTGACCGCCGTCGGAGGTTTTCTCGACCTGCGGTGGCGCGTCTTCTTCGGGCTGCGCCTGCTGGGCCTTGTCTTCCGCAACCGCCTCTTTGAGTCGCGCCAGCGCATCCGGCAATTGTTCTACAGTGACGATGCCCTGGTCGTCCGGGCTTTTGCCCATGACTTCCATCAGGCGTTTGGCGACGTCGCCGAACATGATGACGTCGCCCGAGGCTTTGGATTTGAAGGTGATCAACATGATGTCTCCGTGCTATACGAACTTGGATGGCACAATATAGCCTCGCGAGGAGAATTTAGGTGCGCTTTCTTAAAGAACTGTTCGACAACAATCGCGCTTGGGCGGAGGAAACTCTCGCCCGCGACCCCGATTTCTTCGCCAAACTCGCCAACCAGCAATCGCCGGCCTATTTGTGGATAGGCTGCTCCGACAGCCGCGTGCCGGCAAACCAGATCACCGGGCTGGCGCCGGGCGAAGTCTTCGTGCATCGCAATGTGGCCAATGTGGTAGTGCATACCGATTTGAACTGTCTTTCCGTCATGCAGTTCGCGGTGGATGTGCTGAAGGTGAAGCACATCATCGTCTGCGGCCACTATGGTTGCAGCGGCGTGTCGGCGGCACTGTTCAGCGACCGGCTCGGGCTGATCGACAACTGGCTGCGCCACATCCAGGACGTGCGCGACAAGCACGCCGCCAAACTTGCCGCCATTGTCGACCCGGTGCGGCGCGCCGAACGGCTGTGCGAACTGAATGTGATCGAGCAGGTGTTGAACGTCGGCCAGACCACCATCGTGCGCGATGCCTGGGAACGCGGCCAGGAAGTGGCGGTGCATGGCTGGGTCTATGGCGTGCGCGACGGGTTGCTGCGCGATCTTTCCATGTGCGTCACCCAACAGGAAGAGCTGACCGCGGCGTATGAAGCGGCGCTGCGCGCCGTGCCGGCGCAGTGAGCGCGCAGCCCGCGCACCTCGGGCTGCGTATTTTTCTGCCGTTTGCCGGCGGCTACTTTTTATCGTATCTACTGCGCGCGGTGAATGCCGTCATCGCGCCTGAGTTGCAGCAGGAGCTGACGCTCTCTGCCGCCAATCTCGGTCTGCTCACGGCCACTTATTTGCTGGCTTTCGGCGCTTTTCAGATTCCCCTCGGTATGCTGCTGGACCGCTACGGCCCGCGCCGCATTCAGTCGGCGCTGCTCGTTATTGCGGCCATTGGCACGGCTCTGTTCGCCGTCGGCCACTCGCTCACCGAACTGGCCTTCGCGCGCGGGCTGATCGGCCTCGGCGTTTCAGCTTGCCTGATGGCCTCGCTGAAAAGTTTCATGCAGTGGTTTCCGCTTGAACGCCAAGCGGCATTGGCGGGCGCCATCATGGCGACAGGCGCGCTCGGCGCGCTGTCGGCCAGCGTGCCGCTGGAGTGGGTTTTACCCAGCTTGGGCTGGCGCGGTGTGTTCGTGGTGCTGACCATCGCGCTGCTGTTGATCAGCGTGATTACGTTTCTCTCGGTGCCGGAGCGCGCCGTCGACGCCTCGGCACTTAGCTTCACATCACAATGGCAAGGCGTGGTGCAGATCGTTAGCAGCCGTCAGTTCTGGCGCTTCGCGCCGCTCATGGGATTGTTCAGCGGCAGCTTCATGGCGCTCTTGGGCTTGTGGGCGGTACCCTGGCTGATGTCCGTGAATGGCGCGACACGCGGTGTGGCGGCCGAGCATCTTTTTGCGCTGGGCCTGGGCATGCTGGTCTGTTACCTCGGCATCGCCGCACTGACAACCCGCCTGACCCGACGCGGCATGCGACCGGCGGTGCAGCTTGCGTTCAGCGCCGCGCTCACGCTGGCTTTTGAGGGGCTCATCATCCTCGGCGTGACGCCGACCTTGGTGCTGTGGGCGGGCTACGGTTTGTTCGTCAGCGCCAGTTCGCTTTGCTACACCACCTTGGCGGCCTATTTCCCAGTCGCCTTGTCAGCGCGCGTCACGACGGCGGTGAATCTTAGCGCCTTCGCCGGCGCATTCGGCTTGCAATGGGGCATAGGCCTGGTGGTCGACTCCTTGTCTGCGGCGGGCTGGGCGCCACCGTCGGCCTATCGCGCCGCCTTCAGTCTGATGTTCGTGCTGCAAGCGATTGCCTACGCCTGGTATCTGCTCGAAGGCCGACGCGATAAAACGCACCCGTAATCAGAACTCCAGCGGATCGACATCGATATGCCAACGCAGGGCCTTGGGCGACTTGATCGTCGGCAGGGCGGCGATCCAGCACGTGAGAAAGGCTTGCAAGGCGGGGCGGCTGCGCGATTCCACCAGCAGTTGGGCGCGCTCCAGATGGGCGCGGCGGAAAAGCCGCATGGGCACGGCGTCGTATAGCTGCACCTCGGGCATGTTCGAGGCCTTGGCCAATTCGGCGGCGGCTCGCAGATAGACGACGGCCTGCGCCAGTTCGGGTGCTTCGGCACGCAACATGGCCTGGTGGGAATAAGGCGGAAAATGCGCGCGTTCGCGCTCGGCCAGTTGCGCCTCGGCGAAGGCGGCGTAGTCGTGAGATGACAACGCGCGGTAGAGCGGGTGATCGGGGTATTGCGTCTGGATCAACACCTCGCCCGGCAGCGCCGCGCGACCGCTACGACCGCCCACTTGCATGAGCTGCGCGAACAAGCGCTCGGGTGCGCGGAAGTCGGCGGCGAATAAGGCAGCGTCGGCATTCAGCACGCCGACCAAAGTCAGGCGCGGAAAGTCATGGCCCTTGGCCAGCATTTGCGTGCCCACCAATATGTCGGCGCGACCGGCGTGTATGTCTTCCAGCAAGGCGTGCCATTGCTTGGCGTTCTTAGCGCTGTCGCGGTCCACGCGCAAAATGCGCGCCTCGGGAAAGCGCGCGGCGAGAGCGGCTTCCAGTCGCTGCGTGCCGCGCCCGAAAGGATGGATGTCCTGATTGCCGCAGCCGGGGCAGGCCAGTGGGATGTGCGCTTCACGGCCGCAGTGATGACAGCGCAAACGCTTGTCGGCCAGATGCACCACCATATTGGCGGCGCAGCCGGGACACCGGCTGACCCAGCCGCAGGCCGTGCAGGCCAACACCGGCGCATAGCCGCGCCGGTTCAGGAAAATTAGACTTTGCTCGCCGCGCTCGAGTCGAAGCGCCAGCGCGCGCAGCAAGTGTTCGCTCACACCGTCCTGCAATTTTTCGCGGCTGGTGTTGACGCAACGCACAGCCGGCAGCGATTCGGCCACGGCGCGGCGCGACAGCGGCAGCAGGTGATAGCGCCCACTTTGCGCCGCCGCCCAGGTCTCCAGCGACGGTGTAGCGGAACCCAGCACGATGGGCACGTTACGCTGCTTGGCGCGCCACACAGCGATGTCGCGCGCCGAGTAGCGCATGCCGTCCTGCTGCTTGAAGGAGGCGTCCTGTTCTTCGTCCACCACAATCAAGCCTAAGCGTGGCAGTGGCGTGAAGATCGAAAGCCTCGTACCCAACACGATGTCGGCCTCGCCTTGCATGGCCTGCAAAAAACCGCGCGCTCGCGCGCCGTCCGCCAAGCCGCTATGCAAGCTGACCATGCGCGCATTAGGGAAGCGATCACTCACGCGTTGCTCCAACTGCGGCGTCAGCGCAATTTCCGGCACCAGCAGCAGCGCCTGCTCGCCGCGCGCCAGCACGCGTTCGACCAAGCGCAAATACACTTCCGTTTTTCCGCTGCCGGTGATGCCGTGCAGCAGGTAGCTGCCAAAGCGGCCGAGATGTTCGGACACCGCTTCAAGCGCAACCGACTGTTCTTCATGGAGCGCTGGCCCCGGCACAGCGCGTAGATCGCACGCTGGTGCTGCTGTTCGCGCAATCCAATCCTTCTGTAGCAACTCGGGCAAACGCTTTGTTGCGCTGGCGGAAAGCGTGCGCAATTCGCTGCGCCGCAATTCGTTCTGCGCAAGCGCGGCCAGAACCTGTGCCGCCACGCTGCGCTGCGATAAATCCACGAGCGCGGCGCGACCGGCATCGGTGATTTGGTAAGCCTCATCTTCAACGACGCGCGGCAGCGCGCCGCGGCGGCGCAGACTCGGCGGCAAAGCAAAGCCGATTACTTCACCGATGGGATGCTGGTAGTAACGACTACAGAAGTCCGCCAGCGCCAACCAGTCGGGCGGCAACGACGGCATGTCGCGCAAAATGGCAGAAACGGGTTTGAGTTTTTCGAGCGGCACATCGGACGCGTCCATCAACGCTACGATCACGCCGATTTTTTCGCTGCGCCCAAAAGGAACACACACTCTCGCGCCGATGTCGGACTGGCGCGCATCTTCAGCAAGATAATCGAAGCAGCGCACGAGCGGAACGTCCAACGCAACGCGCACAATTTGCGGCATTGAATTCACGGCCGCAGAAAAAAGCGCACGCAGATCATGCTGTTCTTTCCCCTTCTTCGCACGAAGTATCGAAACCAGCGCTAACTACCTGCCACAAAAGCTTAATCTTCTTGTCCACAAAATCTGTGGATAACTTTGTGGGGAACCTGCAAAAAACCACCTTAAACCCACCAGCGCAAAGACCTTTCTTTACTTTGCTCCTAAAATAATCACAAAAAAAACATTTAAAAATAAGCACTTATAATCGCCCCTCTGGGAGGCACGGGAAATAGGCTGATTTTTCGCGGCGGAGCAAGACTTTGTGCATAAGTCAACCCCTGACCCCCTCTGGAAACGGCCTATTTTCGGGGGTTTCCGAAATGCCTATCGGGCGAGGTTACGCCGCCGGCGCTGTGACCGCTGCTACCATGTTCGCGTGCCTTACGCGGCGTGGGTGCGCAAGGTGCGGCTATGTTCATGCACCGCGTTAACCAGCGCGGCGACGTGATCCGGGGGGGTAAATTGCGAAATTCCGTGGCCAAGATTAAAGACGTGGCCGCTGCCCGGACCGTAAGCATCAACGATGCGCTTGGCTTCGGCGGCGATGTTCTCTGGCGACGCAAACAGCGCCATGGGATCAAAGTTACCCTGCAAGGCGACTTTGTTGCCAACTCGGGCGCGAGCCGCCGCGATATCGACCGTCCAGTCCAACCCAACCGCATCGCAACCGATAGCGGCGATCTCTTCCAGCCACTGTCCGCCGCCTTTGGTAAAAACGATGCTGGGCACGCGCTGGCCGTCGTGTTCGCGCTTCAACTCGGCGACGATGCGCGCCATATAGGCCAAGGAAAACTCGCGATATGTACTATGCGATAGCGCGCCGCCCCAGGTATCGAAAATCATCACCGCTTGCGCGCCGCATTCGATCTGGGCGTTGAGGTAGTCGGCGACGGCGCGCGCATTCACTGCCAGCACATGGTGCAACAAGTCCGGTCGGTCGTAGAGCATGGTTTTGACGCGCCGGAAATCATCCGAAGCGCCGCCTTCGATCATGTAACAAGCGAGCGTAAACGGGCTGCCGGAGAAACCTATCAGCGGCACCGAGTTGTCCAAGGCGCGGCGAATTTCGCTCACCGCATCCATCACATATCGCAAAGGTCCGTAGGGATCGGGGGCTGCGAGATCGCGAATCTCCCACTCTTCGCGCAAGGGGCGCTCAAACTTGGGGCCTTCGCCCTCGACGAAATAGAGACCGAGGCCCATGGCATCGGGCACGGTGAGGATGTCCGAGAAAAGGATGGCGGCATCCAACTCATAGCGCGCCAAGGGCTGCAAAGTGACTTCGCAAGCCAGCCTCGGGCTTTTGCACAGTTCCATGAAGCTGCCGGCGCGGCGACGCGTTTCGCAGTATTCGGGAAGGTAGCGACCGGCTTGCCGCATCAGCCAGATGGGCGTGTGCTCAGTGGGCTGGCGCAGCAGTGCGCGCAGAAAGGTGTCGTTATGTGGTTTGCTCATGGCGATAGTTTACCAGCCCATACCCACTGCGGGATTTCTATTGATGTTGAGGACACTCGCGACCAGTCACATTAGTGCGGCAGCCTCACCTACACCGGCTCTTCGGTTTTGCGCCCCACCGGCAGACCCAGCGTCTTGAGTTTTCGATAGAGGTGGGTACGTTCCAGACCGGTTTTTTCGGCCAGTCGCGTCATGTTGTTGCCTTCGAGGCGCAGGTGATGCTCGAAGTACACCCGCTCGAAAGCTTCGCGCGCCTCGCGCAGAGGTTGATCGAGCATCAATTCGCAAGTGGGCGGCGACGCGGGCGGCGCCACCAGGCGGATGACGTCGCTGGGGGAAATTTCTTCTTCGAGCGCGCCCAAGGCCAGGGAACGCACGGCCGCCTTGAGTTCCGCATAGCCGCCCGGCCAGGGCTGATTGCGCAAGATATTCATGGCAGCGGTGGACAAACGTCGCAGCGGCACTTCGCCGGCCTCAATCAGATGGGTGAGTATCTGCCGGGCCAAATCGGGTATGTCGTCTTTCAATTCGGCCAAGCCGGGCGCGCCGACCAGCGTATCGAAAAGGCGGCGCAGCAAGGCTTCCTCGAAGCCGGCGCTCAACAACTCGGCCGTGCCCAAGCTACTGGCGGCGATGAGACGCAGATCGAATTTCTCAAGCCGGTCAATGGCGAAAGCGAGATTTTTCTGCTGCAAGCGTGACAGGCCGGACAGCTCCTGCACGAAAAGCACGCCGCCATTAGAGGCTTCGAGCGCTTCGAGCGCCAGCGGCACGTTGTGCCCGGTCAGATCGAGCCAGGGCTTGCCCGGCACGGCGACGGTACGCGCGCACAGCTCGGCCAGACTGCCGAAGCCGGTCTTCAACATCAGCACGCGGCTTCTCGACGCGACTTGTTCCAGGCGCTTTTTCAAATCGCGCAGATGGGGCGAGTGCGCAAAAGCGGCGAGGGTCAATTCGCTGCGCACCGGTATGCTGGATTTTTGCAGCGCGCGCTTCACCGCTGCCAGCAATTTTTGCAAGGCGATGGGCTTTTCGAGGAAGTCTTGCGCGCCGATGCGTGTGGCTTCCACCGCTGTATCGATGGTGCCATGGCCAGACATCATCACCACCGGCATGTTGAGCTGCCCAGCGGCGGACCACTCCTTGAGCAGGGTAATGCCGTCGGTATCAGGCATCCAGATATCGAGCAACACCAAGTCCGGCCGCGCCGCGTTGCGCGCCAGACGCGCCGCCTGGGCATTTTCGGCCGGATGTACGTCGTGCCCCTCGTCGGAAAGAATTTCCGAGAGTAGTTCGCGTATGCCTATTTCGTCATCGACTACGAGTATTTTCGCCATATCTAGACAGTAAAGCCTTTCACGATTTCTTTCATGCTGCCAGGGGCAGCTTTATTTTTACTTGGGCACCGCGCGGCGTCGCGTTAGCGATCTCGATCTGACCGTGATGTTCGTCCACGATCTTCTTTACGATCGCCAAGCCCAAGCCCGTGCCCTTGGCCTTGGTCGTCACATAAGGCTCGAAGGCGCGCGCCAGTATTTCCTTGGGGAAGCCAACGCCATTGTCGCTCACTACCAGCGCAACGCCGCGCCCTTCCATGCGCGTGGCAATCGTAATCTCGGGCTGTGCTTCCTCGCAGAGCGCATCTTCGGCATTGGTGATCAAGTTGTGGATCACCTGACGCAATTGGGTGGCATCGCCAACGACGGGCGCCAGGTCGGTCGCCAACGCCACGGTGATGTGGGTTCGCGACGATTCATAGAGGCCCAGCACCTCGCCCACCAGCGCATTGAGATCCAGCTCGCCCAACTGCGGCGGCGGCAGGCGGGCGTAGTCGCGAAAGTCGTTGACCATATGCTTCATGGATTCGACCTGATTCACGATGATCTGAGTCGAGCGTTCCAGCATGTCGCGATCGGCAGCGTCGAGTTTGCCCGCCAGCTTGTGTTGCAATCGCTCGGCCGAAAGCTGAATCGGCGTGAGCGGATTCTTGATTTCGTGCGCCAGGCGCTGCGCCACTTCACCCCACGCCGCCGAGCGTTGTGCGGCGATCAGTTGTGTGATGTCGTCGAAGACCACCACGCAACCACCGCCGCCGGCCTCGGGCAAACGTGTGCCGCGCACCAGCAAAGCCTGCGGCACGCCAGCGCCGTTCTGCATCTCGATTTGTCGTTGCCACTCACCCGCCTCTTCGGCCAGCCCATGGGTAATGGCCTCCTTGAGCGCGGTGTGGCGCGTCCAATCCTCCAGCGCTTGGCCATCGACGTCTCGCAGGTCGTCGTGCAGTATCGCCCGAGCGCCATCGTTGGCGGCGCGCAAGCGACAGTCCGCGTCGAAGGCCAACACGCCGGCTGACAAATTGGCCAGCACGCTCGCCAGATAAGCGCGCGCCGCTTCGACTTCCGCGCGGCTTTGCTCGGTTTGCGCGCGAGCGTCATCAAGCTGGCGCGTCATCTGGCTGAAGGATTGCGTGAGCACGCCCAACTCATCACGCGTGGACACAATGGCACGCGGCGAGAAATCGCCCGAGGCGACCGCCTGCGTGCCTTCCGCCAGTATGGATAGCGGCGCCGACAAGCGGCGCGCCATGAGGAAAGCCATGCCGATGGCCGCGAACAAGGAAAGCAGCAGGGTAAGCGTGAGTGTCAGCGTGTACATCTGCTTCAAGCTGCTGCGCGCCAGCGACAATTCCTGGTAATCGCGATAAACCGCTTGCACGCTTTCGGCGCTGTTCGCTATCACGGCAGGCACCGCCTGGGTAAGTTGCAGGATGCGCGTTTCGCCGGCCAGAGTGAAGGTAGACACCGGCAGCAACACGCGCAGCACCAGACCGCTCGCCGCGTCGCCTTCCACAGCGCTATAGCCGCGGCCCTGGCGGGCTTGGCGCAAATGCGTAGGCGACGGGATGTCGGGCATCAGTGCGCCCATTTCGCCGGAGCTGCTGGCGATCACCTGACCATTGGCCGTCAACAGGCTGACCATTTGCACGCCGGACTGCTCGCGCAGGCGATTGATTTGCGCCGACGGCGAAGCGTTAGCACTATCGGACAAATCGAGCGCCATGCTACGGCCTTTTTCAGCCAGATCGGCGAGCAGGTAATCCAGCGCGCTACGGCCCAGATTGAGACCATTTTCCAGCGCCTTGTCCACGCGCACGTCGAACCACGATTCGATACTCTTGACGGCGAATTGCACCGACACCGCATAGACCAACACACCCGGCAATACCGCCATCAAAGCGAACATCAGCATCAAGCGCAACTTGAGGCGGGAGCCAAAGACCTTAGCGCGATGCTCACGCCAGAGCTGGCGCAACTGCCACAACACCATGCCGAGCAGGGCCGCCGCAATGGCCGCGTTGCCGCCCAGCAGCCAACGGTAATAGCCGGCGAAAAGCGCAGTGTTGGCGCTGGCCGACGTGAGCAGGAACAGCAGTATGCCCGCCAGTGCTGCGGTGATGATTAGGAAGACCCTCATTTCGGCGCCGCTTCCGCGGTGGCGTTGCCGGCCGGTGGGCCTACGAAGCTCCAGCGCTTGATCTCGGCGGAGATGTTCCACTCCTTGTTGCCTATGGAGGTGACCTGAAAAGGTTTGGGTAACTGCGTGAGATCGACCTTCATGCGCAACTGCGCGTTGTAAGGCTCTCCAGGTCGGATGAGCGATTTGTCCGCCACCGGCCAATTGCGCAGATTGGAAAGCACGCCGAGCGCTTCTTCCAGCGACGAAAAATTCTGATAAAGCGCACCGGCCGACAAGCGATATTGCCGTGTCAGCGCGTGATAGAAGAGTCGATGGCTTTGCGTGCGGCCGGTGACGCGCTCATCTGCCCACCACCAGCGCGGCCGCGACAGCTCGAACTCGGTGACGAAGTAAAGCGCGACCCCATGCGCCACCACTTCTTCCAGCCTTGGCCCGAGGTTGATGGCGAACTCGGCGTCGAGCACATAGCCCTCGTCGCTGGGCACGAGCTGCGCGCTTTTCACCTGGATCTCGGCGGCCTGCGCAAGGTGCACGACCAGCGTTTGCCCGCACGCCAGCACGGCGACCAGCAGGAGCCGGCGCAACAGCGGCGCACCCATCTTGCTAATCCAGTTTTTGCAACAGTACGTAATAAAAGCCGTCATGTTCCGGGGTCGGCAGCAGTTGAAGCTCGGGCGCTCCAGCGAGTTCAAGTCGCAGGCAATCTTCATGTCGGGCGGCAAAAGCCGCGACCTGGGCACTGTTCTCTTCGGGAAACAGCGAGCAGGTCGCGTACAGCAATTTACCACCGGGCGCGAGCACCCGCCACAAGGCATCGAGAATTTCAACTTGCTGCCGGGCGAACTTGGCGATGTCCGGCTCACGCCGCAGCCACTTGATATCCGGATGACGACGCACCACGCCGGAGGCGGAGCAGGGCACGTCGGCGAGGATGCGGTCGAACTCACGGCCATCCCACCAGGCATCGAGATGACGGCAATCGGCAGTCTGGACGCGCGCTTCAAGACCCAGCCGCGCCAGGTTTTCGCTCACGCGCGCGGCGCGCGCGGCATCCGCATCGAGTGCCAGCATATCGACATCGGCCAGCTCCAACATGTGCGCCGTCTTGCCGCCGGGTGCGGCGCAGGCATCCAACGCGCGCATGCCGTCCGCCACACCCAGCAACACGGCGGCGCGCTGCGCACCGCCATCCTGCACCGAACAAAGCCCTTCGCCAAAACCCGGCAGACGCTCCACCGGCATGGGCCGCGCCAGCAAGAGCGCGCCGCCTTCGAGCGGCCGTGCGGCGATACCCGCCGCATCGAGTTGCGCAAGATAGTTTTCAACGGAAATACGCCTTCGATTCACGCGCAGCGTCATCGGCGGATGCGTGTTGCCCATCTCGAGCACGGCGCGCCAGTCGCGCGGATAGGCGCGCTTGAGATGCGCGATCCACCAGCGCGGATGGCGGTAGCGCGCCACGTCATCCGCCTCCGCTTCGGTCAGCAGCGCCGCGCGTTGCCGCAGAAAATTGCGCAGCACGCCGTTGGTGAGCGATTTGTATTTGCCGTTCGCCACCTCGGCCGATGCCGCCACCGCCTGATCGACAATGGTGTGCGCTTCTTCCGGCCGCACCTCCAGGCGCGCCAGCGCGCACAACAGCAGCGCCTGCGCAGCGCCGTCGCGCAAGGGCTTTTCCATCAGGCGCGCCAACAGAAAATCACCACGCCCGAATTGCCGCAGGGCGTTGTAGGCGAGATCCTGTATCGCACCGCGCGCCGCGCCCTCCAGCTTGGGATGGTCGCGCCAACAACGCGTCAGCGCCTCGGTGAGGTTGCGGCCGGCCATCACCTCGGCGACAGCCGAGGCGGCGGTGTGCAGCGCGAAGGCAAGAGAATCAGATTTCAACATAATTCAACATAAGGCTACCCACATTCAGCGCACCGTCTCATAGGCCGGCAAACGCGCCGCGTTGACATCGAAGGTCGCCGTGACACGGCAAGCCAGTCGCCGGTTGCGCACGCCGATGAGGCAATCGGCGAAATTGGCGCGACTGTCGCGCCACTGGAAGAGCGCCTCTTCGATAGATGGCTCGTCTTCAAACATCAACTCGACCGAATCGAGCATGCGCGAAACCACATCCAGAATTTCCGGTTTGGGGATACCGTAGCGGCTACGCAGCACCCACTCGAACTCAAGCAGCACCGAGAGCGAAACAAAAACGGGCTCGCCCTTGGCCACACTGGCATCGACCAGACGCCGGGCTCGAGCGCACTGCGCCGGGTCATCCTCGACGACTATGCGAATCAGCACATTGGTATCGATGCCTAGCAAGACTGTGGCAAGACTGCGACGTAAAGTATGGAAATGTGGAGGGCTGCAAACACCGTCGGCGCGCGCTAGCGCCAGGGATTCATCTTGCTGGCGGCGACGTGTTTGTTTGGCTTCAACGCACCGTAAAGCTGCTTCACGTTGCGATTCTTCACGCGCATCACTGCCGAGCCATCCGGCAACAAAGTGAACGTCATCTGATCGCCCGCCTTCATGCCCAGGCCCTCGCGGATTTCCTTGGGTATGGTAGTTTGGCCTTTGCTGGTCAGCGTGGTGACGGTCGTCATGAGTCGCTCCGGTTCCTTACTTTTTCATATATGGTAAGGATCATAGCATGGGACCAACGTCAGATCGCATCCAGCGGTGACCCCACGCCGCGACCACGAAAGCCCGATTCCTACAAATGCAGGCGGCGCGGCGTGCGTGCGGCGCTTTTCTCTCACTAGCGATGAGCGTTGCACTTGCGTTACATCGCGCCTAACATCAAGGGGCGCAGACGGGCTGTAAGCCTCGCGCCATCATGCGCGGCCCGCCTGTCCATCACCAATACGGCGGCGGCGGTTTTTGTATTGCCCAGGGCGTGTTCTCCATAATTTTATCGGACAAAATAATTGAGAACACGCCCTAAAGACTCTCAACTAAGCATTCGCATCTAAGCACCCTCAACCCGCCGTGGAGGAGTTTTCAATGCCTACCAAGAAGGAGCGCGTGGCGCCGTTACCGCAGGTCGCACAAATTGACTGGTTTTTGCAGTCCCTGGTTGCCATGGCTAATGAATCCAATCTCGAAATTGGCATCACACTGCAGGTGAGTGGCATGCTCGTTTCTGGCAGCCTGGTGAGTGGCGAAAAATACTTCGAAGGCTTCGCGGAAGATTTCTCGAGTCCGTTTTTTGCTGACCCAGAGGCTGCCGCATCCATCAAAACAAGCTTTTCTTCGTATGGCGAGTTGTACAAGAGGGACTCTGAACCTGACGGTGTGCGCCTCCCACCGCAATACGTACACCTAAAAAATGCTCGCTTCTTCAACACCACTGGCAATACGATACCGGGGAACAAGGGTATGTGGTGGCGCGGGCGTATTAGCGAAGTGGGTGGTTTCTCTTTGGGTAGCCTCAGTGCTGAAAGTGTCTAACCGTTGTCCCGATGTCCCGATGTCCAGGCTGCTCCATTTTTCAGGCGCCTTGGTGTGCGTGACAGCGCGTGTTGCCTTCGAGCCGATAAGGCATGGCAAACGAGTGGGGCTGTCTTAAGTACTTGGTATTGCGCCCTACTTTGACAAGGCGTTCTATGTTGGATTGGCGGTTGGCGGATTCGAACTGGGCCTGCTGCCGAATGGAACCCCGGGTAGCAGCGGACCGCAGCCATTGTGGGGCGTTGCCAACGCAGAGGCTGCGTACAGGCGACTGCTAGAACTTGGCGCCAAAGCGCTGGATGCGGTTGAAGATGTGTTCGCGGCGTGAACTTTCCCACTGCATGCGTTGGAGACCTGAAATGACCATCGACGAATTTATGCAAGGCTACAAAGCTGCCTGGGAAGGGCGCGACGAGCAATTGCTGTGTGCGCTTTTCGCCGAGGATGGCGCCTATCACAACACGCCGTTCGCCGCGCAGCGCGGCCATGCGGCGATGGCGCAGTATTGGCAGCGCGTGAAGTTGCAGGAGGATATCCACCTCGATTACGAGATCCTTGCCCGCAGCGAAGCGGGCGGCATCGTGCACTGGCATGTGACGTATCAAGTCGCCTCGGTGGAGTTGTTCAAAATATGGGCGGCGTCGACAGGCACCAATCTGCTGGCGCGCCAGCCGGGTGATCCACTACCGCGTCTGGCGCTGGACGGCATATTGGTGGCGGACTTCAACAAGCACGGGTTGTGTCAGACATGCCGCCTGTGGTGGCATAGCATGGAAATGGCCGATGGCCAGTGAGTGTGGCGGCGTGACGCACGAGCAAGGTGAATCGACGAATTTCGCCCTGGTGTTTCATGACTCCGAGATTGGCAGTGTCGATCTCAGTGGCGACACGCTGGTCGTGTCATTTTCCGCCGCGGCTGTGCATGGCAAATCGGACAGTTCAGGGCATATCACCGCTGCGGGTTACGTGCAGGGGCTGAAGATGGTGTTCACACAAGCAGAGTGGGTCGGGGTATTGGGGGAGTGTGTCGGTCGCCTGTCTCACAGCGTGCTGCGGATCAGCGGCGAATCGCTGACGTTCATTCCGCTGCCGTATCGTGCAACCGGGACAATCGCGGCTGAGCTGGCATTCAACAACGGTGCGGTATTGTCGGTCGCGGCCAGCGCGGTGGTGTGTCGCTTCACCGGCGAAGCGCGTTTTCTGGAGTCGTATGCCTGTTAGTCGCACGTCGTGCTACCGGCGAACGTCGAACCACGCGTGTCGCAGCAAGTTGGAATTGCGCCAAGCTTTCAGGCACCATCAGCAACACGAATGCAACACCAACTACGGGAGGTGACCATGCTTAAAGACAATTGTGTACGTGCCTCGGCCGGTCTGCTGCTATGCGCTTTACCAATGGCGGCCTCGGCGCACACGGGTGCTTTGGAAGCAATGAGCTTCGCCGCCGGATTCGGCCATCCTATCGGCGGCCCGGATCATTTGTTGGCGATGGTGGCGGTTGGGCTGTGGGCGGCGCAGATGGGCGGTCGCGCTGTTTGGGTGGTGCCCGGGGCTTTTGTCACGCTGATGATTGTCGGTGGTGCGCTGGGCCTGGTCGGTGTACCTATGCCGTTGGTTCAACTGGGGATCATCGCCTCGCTGCTGGTTCTGGGCGGCCTCATTGCTACGGCGCGAGGTCTGCCGCTGATTTGGAGCGCGGTTCTGGTCGGCGCGTTCGCGCTGTTCCATGGTCACGCTCACGGCTCGGAAATTCCCGCCGCGACATCGGCGTGGTTTTACACTGCGGGCTTTGCGCTTGCCACCACCTGCTTGCATGGCCTCGGCATTGCCGTTGGCGCACTGATGCGTCGCCTCGCTTGGGCTGTGGCGACACGCCTCGCCGGCGGTGTCGTCACGCTGAGTGGTGTCTGGTTGGCATTCGTTTAAACAGTTTGCCTGACGTCCAATCTTGCTCAGTGGAGCGGCTCGTGGCGCAAGCTGCGTGAGCACTTTCTACCGCCTTGGGCAAACGAGTTGGGACACATCTTTAAGGCGTGCAACAGCCGTCACAAACATTGAGTTTCGGGGGCTTTTACTCTATCCTGCGCGGCCTTGATCGCGGCACCAAAATGACTGTGAACAGGCCTTCGTGACCGAATCCCGCAAAGAACATACCTTCCGTGGCAAATTGGTGATGGTCGGCTTCGGCTGCGTCGGCCAGGGTGTGTTGCCTTTGCTGCTGCGGCATATCGACATGCGGCCGGAGCAGATTCTCATCATGACTGCCGATGAGGATGGCATCGGCGTTGCGCGTAAGCACGGCGTGCCGCACATGGTGACACCGCTCAATCAGGAAAACTATCGTCAGTTGCTCGAACCGCGGCTTTCCGCCGGCGACTTTCTGCTCAACCTCGCGGTGGACGTTTCCAGCCTGGCCTTGATTGCCTTGGCGCAGTTAAAGGGCGCGCTCTATCTCGACACTTGCATCGAGCCCTGGGCGGGCGGCTATACCGACGCCAATCTGCCGGCAGCCAAGCGCTCCAACTATGCCTTCCGTGAATCGGCGCTGGCCTTGCGCCGGCTCGATGGCAAGAGCGCGACGGCGGTGATTACGCATGGCGCTAATCCCGGATTGGTGTCGCACTTCATCAAGCAGGCGCTACTGAATATTTCGGCGGACGCCGGCGCGGCGGTGGAGACTCCGAAGACGCGCGAAGGCTGGGCGAAACTCGCGCAAGGCCTGGGCGTGCGCGTGATCCATGTCGCCGAACGCGATTCGCAAGTGGCGAGCAAGCGCAAAGTACCGGGCGAATTTGTGAATACCTGGTCGGTCGACGGCTTCGTTGGCGAAGGTTTCCAGCCTGCAGAACTGGGCTGGGGCAGCCATGAACGTCACTTTCCCGTTGATGGATGCCGCCACGACTACGGCTCGAAGGCGGCGATCTATCTCGCGCGCCCCGGCGCCAGCACACAGGTGCGCACCTGGACGCCGCTGGGCGGTGCGATACACGGCTTCCTTATCACGCACAGCGAGTCGATTTCCAGCGCCGATTACTACACCATTGGTGTAGGCGAAAATCCTGAATACCGGCCCACGGTGCACTACGCCTATCATCCCTGCGACGATGCCGTGCTTTCCATACACGAACTGGCCGGCCGCAACTGGCATATGCAAAAAAAACAGCGCGTGCTAAAAGACGAAATCGTTTCGGGCATTGACGAATTGGGCGTGTTGTTGATGGGCCATGGCCGCGGCATTTACTGGTACGGCTCGCAGCTTTCCATTTCGGAAGCGCGTTCGTTGGCGCCGCATAACAGCGCCACCAGCTTGCAAGTGACGGCACCAGTGATGGCGGGCGTGATCTGGGCCATGAAGAATCCGGCGCGCGGCGTCATCGAACCGGAAGAGTTGCCCTATGACGAAATCCTGCGCATCTGCCGGCCATATATGGGCAACGTGGTTGGCGCCTATGGCGACTGGACGCCGCTGAAAGAGCGCGGCCTGCTGTTCGACGAAGACCTCGATCGCCACGACCCCTGGCAGTTCAAGAATTTCCGCGTCGTGTAATTCCGGCTGGGGGCGTTTCAGGCCATCGCACGTAGGCGAGCGACGCGCTCTTCGGTCGCTGGGTGGGTACTGAACATGCCGCGCAGGCCGCCGCCGGAGAGCGGATTCATGATCATCATCTGCGCCGTTTCCGGATGCGCCTCGGCCGTTTGCATGGGTATGCCGCGCGCGTAGGCGCTGATCTTCGTCAGGGCGTCGGCAAGGGCGTGCGGATCACCGGAAATCTCCGCGCCGCCACGGTCGGCTTCGAATTCGCGGGCGCGCGAGATGGCCATTTGAATCAGCATGGCGGCGATGGGCGCGAGGATCATAACTATGATGGCCACCAGGGGATTGGGCCGATTATCGCGCGAGCCGCCGAAGAACATGCCGAACTGGGCTAGCGCCGAAATCGCGCCGGCCACTGTGGCGGAAATCGTGGAAATCAGAATATCGCGATGCTTCACATGCGTCAGCTCGTGCGCCATCACGCCGCGCAGTTCACGCGCACTCAGCAGTTGCAATATGCCGGTAGTGGCCGCCACAGCGGCGTGTTCCGGATTGCGCCCCGTCGCAAAGGCGTTGGGCTGCGGCTCGTCAATAAGATAGACGCGCGGCATGGGCAACTCGGCGCGCTGGGCGAGTTCGCGCACCATGTTGTACAACTGCGGCGCGGTGGTTTCGTCGACTTCTTGCGCTTTGTACATGCGCAGCACCATCTTGTCGGAGAACCAGTAAGCGACGAAATTCATGACGCCGCCGAATAGCAGCGCCAGCAGCATGCCTTGCGCGCCGCCCAACATAGCGCCTATAGCGCCGAAGAGCGCCAGTATGCCCGCCATGAGTATGGAAGTTTTTAACCAGTTGCCCAACATGGATTACCTCTGGATGATGAAGACGATGCTTAGATGGGGTGTGGCGCAGAAAATTCAATGCACTTTGGAGGCACGGTCCGTAGCGCGTGCGGCTATGCTGCCCGCGCTACGGTTGCACCGCGAAGCGCGCACCGGGCGCAATAGGAAACCCGCGCAGGAAGTCGGCGGCGGACAAGCGCTTGCCGCCAGGCTTTTGCAATTCGGTGAGCCGTAGCGCGCCCTCGCCGCAAGCCACCGTGATGCCCACCCCGGAAACATCGAGCACGGCGCCGGGCTCGCCGCGCGCATCCGCCACGCGCGCGCCCCACAGTTTGATGGCCGTGCCATTCAAGTGGCTCAGCGCGCCGGGGAACGGATTGAAGGCGCGTATCGTACGTTCGAGCTCCTGCGCGGGCAGACGCCAATCGAGTTCGGCCTCGCGTTTCTCGATCTTCGCCGCGTAAGTCACGCCGGCTTCGGGTTGCGCCGTAGCTTGCAGTTCGCCGCGCGCAAGACGGCCCAGGGCGGTGACGATGAGTTGCGCACCCAGCGCCGCCAGTTTGTCGTGCAGGGTTTGCGCGTCATCGTCGGCGCTGATGGCGAAAGCGTCCTGCATCAGCATGGGGCCGGTGTCCAAACCGGCTTCCATCTGCATGATGGTGACGCCAGTCTCGCGATCACCGGCCTGCAAAGCGCGCTGGATGGGCGCCGCGCCGCGCCAACGCGGCAGCAGCGAGGCGTGGATGTTTATGCAGCCCAGGCGCGGAATATCCAGCGCCGCTTGGGGTAGGATCAAGCCGTAGGCCGCCACCACCAAAATGTCGACCTGCGCATCGATGAGTGGCTGACGCGCCTCCGGCGTTTTAAGCGAGGCGGGCTGGTGCACGCTCAGACCGTGTTGTAGCGCGAGTGTCTTCACCGGGCTGAGTTGCAACGCCATGCCGCGTCCGGCCGGCCGATCCGGCTGGGTGAGTACTAGCGGCAGGGTGTAACCGGCGCGCCGGATAGCGGCCAGTGCAGCAGCAGCGAATTCGGGCGTACCCGCGAAAGCGACGCGCATCAAGCAGTGACGCGGGCTTGTTTGGCCAGGCGCGACTTGATGCGCGTCTGCTTGAGCCGCGAGAGGTGCTCGACGAACACCTTGCCGTACAGATGATCGATTTCGTGCTGCACGCACACCGCCAACAAGCCATCAGCTTCGAGTGTGAAAGACTCGCCCTGTGGGTTGAGCGCACGCACTTTCACGCGTTCGGCGCGGGCGACTTTGTCGTAAATGCCTGGCACCGACAGACAGCCTTCTTCGCACACCTGTTCGCCGGACAATTCGAGAATTTCCGGATTGATTAGGGCAAGCAGTTGCGATCTGTCTTCAGAGATGTCGATCACGACCACCTGCTTATGCACATCCACCTGGGTGGCGGCGAGGCCGATGCCCGGCGCCTCGTACATGGTTTCGGCCATGTCGGCGATAAGTTTGCGGATGCTGTCGTCAACCCGCTCGACCGGCGTGGCCACCGTGTGCAGACGCGGATCGGGATAACGTAATATAGGAAGTAGAGACATAAAAAGCTTGCCGATTTAGGCAATTAGGTGCAACAATTAATGCAAACCTGTAAAAGATCGAAGCTAGCTTGCTAGTCTTCGACGGGGAAACCGGGTTCCAAGGCTCGGGAACCTTGCGCGAGGCCATCACTATGATCCGTATTATATCTGCGCTGCTACTGACTTTATCAACCGCCTGCGCGCTGGCGCAACAGGCCAAATCCATCGAGCTGGCCGACAACGCGCCTGACCGGCATATCGTCGTTCCTGGCGACACGCTCTGGGCAATTTCCGCCCAGTTTCTCAAGGAGCCGTATCGCTGGCCCGAGATCTGGCGCATGAACAAAGACCAGATCAAAAACCCCCATTGGATCTATCCCGGTCAGGTGGTGATTCTTGATCGCAGCGGCACCCAGCCGCAGCTGCGGCTGGGTCAAACCAACAAGCTGGAGCCGAAGATATATAGCGAGGACGAAAGCCTGGCTATTCCCAGTATCCCGCAGCAAGTCATCGAGCCTTTCCTGTCGCGTCCGCTGGTGGTGGACGAGGATGGTTTGCGCAACGCGCCCAAGATTGTCGCTCTCGAGGAAGACCGCGTCTATCTCGGCCCGGGCGGTCGCGGTTATGTGAGCGGCATGAAGGAAGATTCCAAGATATGGCAAATCTATCGCAAAGCCAAGCCGGTGCTGGATCCGGAAACCCAGGAGGTGCTGGGTTATGAAGCGGTGTATGTGGGTACGGCGAAGCAACTGGCGAAGGGCGAGCCCGCCACCATTGAAATCATTTCGGCCAAAGAGGAAATCGGTCTGACTGATCGCCTGGCGCCGGCGGGTCGACCGGAGATCGTCAGCTACGTGCCGCACGCGCCGAGCAAGGCCATAAATGGCCAAGTCGCGGCCATCTATGGCGGCGTGAATCAGGCCGGACGCAATTCCATCGTCACACTCAATCGCGGCACACGCGACGGCCTGGAAGTGGGGCATGTGCTGGCGCTCTATCGCAATGGCGGCAACGTCACCTACCGCGAGGATGACCGCAAGACGGAGTACAAGCTACCGGCCGAGCGCTACGGTTTGCTGTTCGTTTTCCGCACTTTCGACCGCATTTCCTACGGGCTGGTGATGAACGTCACTCGCCCGGTGGTGGTTTCGGATTTCGTTCGCACCCCCTGAGTAAGGCGTTGGCTGACAGCGATCTCGCCGCCTGGCTGCGACTCAGTCTCACGCCGGGTATAGGCGGCGAGACGCAGCGCGCGCTGCTGGCGGCCTTCGGGCTCCCGCATCACATTTATGCCGCCAGCGTTACGGAGCTGGCGCGCGTCATTCCGCAGGCCGCTGCCGAACGCCTCCTCGCTCACGAAGCCAGCGCCGCCGTTGAAACCGCATTGACTTGGGTGACGCAAGCCGGCAATCACATCCTCACGCTGGCGGACAGCGCGTATCCGCAACGCCTGTTGGACATTTCCGATCCGCCCATCTTGGTTTACTTGAAAGGCCGCGTGGACTTGTTGAATGCGCCAGCCTTGGCCATCGTCGGTTCGCGCAACGCCACGCCGCAGGGGCTGGCCAACGCCGAGGCGTTCGCGGCGGCCTTGTCGGATGCCGGCTTGTGTATCGTCAGTGGCCTGGCGCTGGGCATAGACGCGGCCGCACATCGCGGTGGTTTGCGCGGGGCGACTTCAACGCTGGCGGTGATCGGCACCGGTATCGACCGCGTGTACCCGGCACGCAATCAGGAGTTGGCGCGACGCATCGCAGAAGAGGGCGCGATACTCAGCGAGTTTTCCCTTGGCACGCCGGCGCTCAAGGAAAATTTTCCGCGCCGCAATCGCATCATCTCCGGTCTGGCGCGCGGCTGTCTGGTGGTGGAAGCGGCGGATCGCAGCGGATCGCTCATCACCGCGCGCCTGGCCGGCGAACAAGGCCGCGATGTGTTCGCCATTCCCGGTTCGATACACTCGCCTTTGTCCAAGGGTTGTCATCGCCTCATCAAACAAGGCGCGAAACTGGTGGACGACGCACGCGACATACTCGAGGAACTCGACATGTCCACCGCCGTCGCGCCACAAGCTGCGAGCGAGGCTGCTCCGGATGCGGCGAGCACGCACCTGCTGGATCATCTGGGCTTCGATCTCTGCGACATCGACACACTCGCTGCACGCAGCGGCTTGACGGCTGAGAAGCTATACGCCATGCTGTTGCAACTGGAGCTGGAAGGGCTGGTCGCCAGCCTGCCGGGAGGAAGGTTCCAACGTATAGCCGCGGCAAAGCAAGCGGGCCGCGCCTGAACAGACGACGCACAACATATTTCGCCGCCATGTTCGACATACTGGTTTATCTTTTCGAAAATTATTCGCATACCGACGCTTGCCCCGATTCCGACCTGCTTGCATTGAAGCTTTCCGCGGCTGGTTTCGAAAACGAGGAAATTAACGAGGCGCTGGAGTGGTTGGATGGCTTGCAGCAGTTGGGCGGCATCAGCCGTCCGCGTATCGCCGCCGACAGCATGTCGACCCGCTGCTATTGTGACGACGAGCTGGCCAAGCTGGATGTCGAGTGCCGAGGTTTCATCGCCTTTCTGGAAAATGCCGACGTACTCAGTCCGCTGACACGCGAAATGATTATAGAGCGTGCCATGGCACTGTCCGAATTCGTGGTGCCTTTGTCAAAATTGAAAATCATCGTGTTGATGGTGCTGTGGGCCCAGCACCAGACCATGGACACCCTGATACTGGAAGAGCTGCTCTCGGGCGACGCCGCGCGCTTCATCCATTGATGATATTGTGCGCCTCGACGTCGCTCGGCTTGCCAGCCTGCGGTGTTGTCCTTATCATCCGAGCCTTTCCACGCACAGGCGGCTGCATATAAGGTGGCTGCAACCAGCATGGGCAAACAACTGATCATTGCCGAGAAGCCCTCGGTGGCGCAGGACATCGCGAAAGCACTGGGCGGCTTCACCAAACAGGGCGAGCATTTCGAGAGCGACGACTATGTGCTGTCGTCTGCCATCGGGCATCTGCTCGAACTGGCCGTGCCTGAAGAATATGAAGTCAAGCGCGGCAAATGGTCCTTTGCCCACTTGCCCGTGATTCCGCCTAGCTTCACGCTGAACCCCATAGAGAGAACCGAAGAACGACTCAAGCTGCTCACGCGGCTCATCAAGCGCAAAGATGTGGCTGGGCTCATCAACGCCTGCGACGCGGGCCGCGAAGGCGAATTGATATTCCGTTACCTGGCCCAACATACCAAGTCGGAAAAACCCGTCCGCCGCCTCTGGCTGCAATCCATGACGCAAGGCGCCATACGCGAAGGCTTCGCACATTTGCGCAGCGACAAAGAAATGCTGCCGCTGGCTGATGCGGCACGCTGCCGCTCGGAGGCCGATTGGCTCATAGGTATCAACGGTACGCGCGCCATGACGGCCTTCAACTCGTCGACCGGCGGCTTTCACAAGACACCGGTGGGCCGGGTGCAGACACCAACTTTGGCGATTCTGGTCGAGCGCGAAGAAAAAATCCGCAGCTTCAAGTCGCGCGATTATTGGGAAGTGGAAGCAGAATTCGGCGCCGTGGCCGGCAACTATCGCGGCCGCTGGTTCGACGAGAAATTCAGCAAGGCCGACGATGAGCACGCCCGCGCCGAGCGGCTGTGGGACGCCAAAAAAGCCGAGGCTATACGCGAAAAATGTCTGGGCAAGCCGGGCGCTGTCGAGGAAGAAAGCAAACCCACCACCCAGCTCTCGCCGCTGCTTTTCGATCTCACCTCATTGCAGCGCGAAGCCAATGGCCGCTTCGGTTTCTCTGCCAAGACCACCTTGTCCATTGCCCAGGCCTTGTACGAAAAACACAAGGTGCTGACCTACCCGCGTACCGATTCGCGCTACCTGCCCGAAGACTACATCGCGACGGTGAAAGACACGCTGAAGAGCTTCGCCGGCACGCCTTACGCGACGTTCGCGAAAGACATCACCAAAAACGGCTGGGTGCATCCCAACAAGCGCATATTCAACAATGCCAAGGTATCGGATCACTTCGCCATCATTCCGACCGGCGCCGAGCCGAAAAATTTGTCCGAAGTGGAGCAAAAGCTTTATGACTTTGTGACGCGACGTTTTCTGTCGATTTTCTATCCGGCCGCTGAATACCACGTCACTACGCGCATAACCCGCGTTGAGAAGGAAGCCTTCAAATCAGAAGGCAAGGTATTGGTATCCGCCGGCTGGATGGTGGTCTACGGCAAGGAAGCGCAAGGCGAGGACGAGGCGCCCCAGCTCGTACCGGTGCAAGCCAAGGAGCGCGTCTGGGCCAACGATGTCGAAGTCAAAGCCTTGCAGACCAAGCCACCGGCGCGCTTCAATGAAGCGACTTTGCTCTCAGCGATGGAAGGCGCCGGCAAGCTGGTTGAGGACGAAGAATTGCGCGAGGCCATGGCAGCGCGAGGCCTGGGTACACCGGCCACCCGCGCCGCCACCATCGAAGGCCTAATCTACGAAGAATATGTACATCGCAACGGCCGCGAGCTGGTGCCCACGGCCAAGGCCAACTCATTGCTCTTCGCCTTGTCCAAGCTAGGTGTGGAAGGGTTGCGCTCGCCTGAACTCACTGGTGAGTGGGAATACAAGCTGAAGCAAATGGAAGCCGGCGAACTCGCGCGCAATGAGTTCATGAATCACATCGCCACCCAGGCACGCGACATGGTCGAGCGCATCAAGCATGGTGAAATTCCCGAAGAAGCGTTCAGCACACTAAAGACGCCTTGCCCGAAGTGCGGCGGCGTCATCCAGGAGAACTACAAAAAATTCCAGTGTAAGAAGTGCGATTACTCGTTGTGGAAGGTCGTCGCCAGTCGCCAGTTCGAGCCCGAGGAAGTCGAGGAATTGCTGGAGAAGCGCGTGGTTGGTCCCTTGCAGGGCTTTCGCAGCAAGATGGGGCGGCCCTTCGCCGCGATGATAAGGCTCAATAGCGAACACCTACCGGAGTTCGACTTTGGCCAAGGCAATGCCGGCGGCGAAGTGGAGGAAGTGGATTTCAGCGGGCAGGAATCGCTCGGGCCTTGCCCCAAGTGCGGCGCGGCGGTGTTCGAGCACGGCATGGGCTATGTCTGCGAGAAATCGGTGGGTGCGGCGCGCACCTGCGACTTCCGTTCCGGCAAAATCATATTGCAGCAATCCGTGGAGCGCGCCCAGATGGTGAAGCTCCTGTCCACTGGTCGCACCGATCTCCTGAAGGAATTCGTCTCCAGCCGCACCAAGCGCAAGTTCTCAGCCTATCTGGTGCGCGGCGGCGACGGCAAAGTCGGCTTCGAATTCGAACCGCGCAAACCCAAGGCGGGTGCTAAAGTCGCAGAGCCGGAAGCTGCCACCGCAGAAACCACTACGGTGAAGGCAACGGCGGCGAAAGCCGCCAAGGCGCCGACGAAAGTCGCTGCCAAAGCGCCGGTCAAAAAAACCGCCAGCGCCACTGCCAAGAAGGCGCCGGCCGCGACCAAAAAGCGCGCCGTAAAGAAGAGCTAGGCGAAGTCCCCCACAAAGGGGTTGCTTTGCCGCTCTTTGCCGAAGGTCGACAAAGGGCCGTGGCCAGGAATGAAGGTCACGTCATCGCCCAGCGGCCACAACTTTTCTTTGATTGAACTGATCAGCGTCTCATAATCGCCGCGCGGAAAATCGGTGCGGCCGATGGAGCCTTGAAACAGCACGTCGCCCACTACCGCTAAACGTGATACGTGATCGAAGAAGACGATGTGGCCCGGCGTATGGCCGGGGCAATGCAGCACCTCCAATTGAACCTTACCCACTTCGACCGTTTCACCTTCCTCCAGCCAGCGATCCGGCGTGAAGGCTTCAGCACGCGGAAAGCCGAACATCGCGCCCTGCTGCGGCAATTGATCGATCCAGAATTTCTCTTCGCGTTGCGGACCGATCACCGGCACGCCGAGGCGGCGCTTGAGTTCCGCCGTCGCACCGGCATGATCGATATGGCCGTGTGTAAGGAGGATTTTGTCGACCGCCACGCCAGCCTGCGCAACAGCGGCAAGAATTCGGTCGATGTCGCCGCCGGGATCGACCACCGCCGCCTTTTTGGTTTCGTCGCACCACAACAATGAACAGTTCTGCTCGAAGCGCGTAACGGGGATGACGCGATATTTCAACATCTCAGACCTTCCATTTACTTTTTCGAGGATTGTAGTCCAGCGCATCCTCCAAGGTCTGATGGACCAGTCAATCTCGCCGAATTTGCCCCGCTTCTATTCCTTGCCGTCGGGCACTTCTTTGCTCTCTTCCGACTGCGTCACGTGCGCATCTGGCACCTTGCGTTCATCAAGTGCAGCGAGAACCAGATCAGGATTCATAGATTGCTGCAATTTTGCGGCCTGGGGATCATGGCGGTCTTTGACATTGGGCAAATCGCGCCTCAACTCTTCGAGCAAGTCGATAATCTTGGCGACTTTCTGTTCAGTCATTAGCGTGACTTTCATATCCAGATGCTCGCGCTGCTCGGCGAGCTTGGCCTGCCGGTTTTGCTTGGTCAGTACCACCGTCGCCGTCAACAATGCGCCCAGACCGACTACTCCCTGCAACCAGAAGTATGGCGCCGGGTCGAATTCGGCCCGGCCCGACAGGCGCATCGCAACATTGGCGAGTATCCACAGCGCGACAAAAAGCAGAATGAAGCCGAGAAAAATCGGCTGCCCGACAAAACCACTGATACGTTCGAGTATCCGTTGAGAACGGCTGATTTTTTGTTCTTCGCGCGTGTAAAACTCCAGAACCGCCTCGATATTTTGGCTGATCTGGTCACGTTCTGTTTCTAATGGCGTGTGGCTGTGCTCCGCAGGCGATGTCGGCGGAAAAGCGGGCTGGGTACTCATGCACTCTCGTTCGGCGTATCCGTCTTCAACCCGTCTGGCTTTTGCTCGGCAAATTAATTTTTGCAAGTTGCACCAGCGCATTCAGAAGCTTCTGTATGAACAATCGGGTGGCCTCATCGGTCAGCCTGCCGTCCTTGTCAAAACGCTGCGCCGCATTGCCTATCATCACTTCGGGTTGATTCACCACGGGCATATTCTGCGCGACGAGGATTTGCCGTAGATGGTACTGCGCGCGCGCCGTACCCAGGCTACCCACCGAGACACCCATCAGTGCTGCCGGTTTGCCCAGCCAGGCGCTCTCTCCGTACGGCCGTGAAGCCCAGTCAATGGCGTTCTTGAGCACACCGGAGATCGAATAGTTGTACTCCGGCGTGGCAAACAAAATGCCATCGGCGGCCCGTATCTGTCGCTTGAATTCCAACACGGCAGCCGGTGGCGCCATTTCATCATCCTGATTGAAGACGGGAATGCCATGGAGTTCAATCAGCGTCAGCACCGCGCCATCCGGCACCAGCTCCTGCGCCGCCTTGAGGGCAGAATGGTTGTAAGAATCTTTGCGCAGACTCCCCACGATGCCCAGAATTTTGATCTCTTTCATTTTCACGACCCCGGTGCTCCATTCATTCAATGGTGCCTGCGCCGAAAGCCTGGCGCTGTGCGTCAGCACACATAGGCCAGCCAGTGGTTTGTGTGCGCTACCGAACGGAATAGAGGCCCGCTCCGGTGCATCGTGCCTGCTTGCCCTCAGACCATTAGCGCTCTACAAGGCGGTGCAGACGGGTCTTCGGCAAACTGAACTAGCGCTTCCACAAGCGTTGGTCACTGGTGTGCCAACTTTTAGAGGAGTGAATAATGTTTAATACGTCAAATTCCAGCAAGAGCCTGTTCAGGCTGGTTGCACCCGTTGCTGTGCTGTTCTTGGCTTCTGCAAACCTGTATGCCCAACAGCCCATGTCGATTAGCCTGACAGGCGCGTCGGAAGTGCCGCCGGTGACAACGTCAGCCACGGCGACGGGGCAAATTACGATAATGCCTGACCACACCGTGAGTGGCAGCATCAAGACCTCCGGCGTGGTCGCGACGATGGCGCATATTCATGAGGCCGCCGCCGGGAAAAACGGTCCACCGATTATTACCCTAACGAAAACCGCCGATGGTTTTGCCGTCCCCGCCGGCGCCAAGCTGACTGATGCGCAATACGCGAGTTACATGGCTGGCAACCTTTACGTCAACGTGCACAGCGCGCAGCACCCGAACGGCGAAATCCGGACGCAATTACCACACCCGGAAACAGCAAAAACACCGAAGCGCCCGGCAAGCTAACCGCGATAGTCGCCAGGACGGGGGTTCATCGGGCCTCTCACACCTATGAACCCCGTAGCCGCGCCACCCGCTGCAATCGCTCAATCGACGCCGCAGGAGCTGGCACTGTCCGGCTCCTGGACAGTGCGCGGCATAGGCGCGATCGAGCCGCAACTTGACGCGCTGGCCGCGCCTTCCAGAGCGGAAATGGTCGTCGACGGTGCGCGCATCGCTGCGCTCGATAGTGCTGGCGCCTGGGTACTGCAAAAACTCCTGCGACGATTGCGCAGTATAGGCAACCCTGTACAGGTGCGCGGCTTGCGACCGGAGTTCGCCCAACTGCTCGAGGTAGCGGGGCAGCACGTAGCCGACCAAACAGAGGCGCCCACCCCTGTTGTCGCCGCGCCCGCATCCAGGCTGGCAGGCTTGGGTAAAAGCGCTGAAGCCGCTTTTGAAGAGGTCGTCGCGCTGCTCAGCTTCATTGGGGAAACGGCGGTCGCCCTGGTGGGATCAGTCGCACACCCCGCACGTATCCGCTGGCGTCCCATCCTCTACAACATTCGCAGCGCCGGATTCGACGCACTACCCATCGTCGGGCTGCTGTCCTTCCTGCTCGGGGTCGTTGTCGCCTATCAGGGCGCAGACCAGCTTAGGCAATACGGCGCCAACATCTTCGTGGCCGATCTCGTCGGCTTGTCCATGCTGCGCGAATTCGCGCCCTTGATTACGGCCATCATCATCGCCGGCCGCTCGGGGTCAGCTTATGCCGCACAGATCGGCACGATGTCGGTGACCGAGGAGATCGACGCCATGCGCACGCTCGGTATCGCACCGCTGGATCTGCTGGTACTGCCGAAGATCATCGCGCTCTTGATCGCGTTGCCGCTGCTGACCGTATTCGCCGACGTGCTCGGCGTGTTCGGCGGCATGATTATGGCGCGCTCGCAACTGGGCGTAGGCTACGAAGAGTTTCTCGACCGCTTCGTCAAGGCGGTGAGTATGAACGCTTATCTGGTCGGCATTTTCAAGGCGCCCGTGTTCGCCGCCATCATCGCCGTGGTGGGTTGCTTTCAGGGTTTTCGCACCAAGGGTGGCGCCGAGAGCGTCGGTCGTCAAACCACGCGCAGCGTGGTTCAGGCTATCTTCCTTGTAATCGTTGCCGACGGCCTGTTCTCGGTCGTCTTCAGCGCACTGGACCTCTAGAGTGCTAAGCCAGGCACAGGCGGACAGCGCGCAAACAAACGAGCCGGTCATTGAGATCAGCAAAGTGTCGACGCGCTTTGGCGATCATATTGTGCATGCCGATCTCGATCTTGAAGTACGCCGTGCGGAGATATTCGCCTTGGTGGGAGGCAGCGGCTCCGGCAAATCAACGCTGCTGCGCGAAATGATCCTGCTGCATAGTCCGAACGCAGGCGCCATTCGGGTGCTGGGCGTAGACCTGCACAAGCTGGTGGATAGTGACAGAGACCACGACGCCCTCGCCCTGCGCCAACGCTGGGGGGTGATGTTCCAGCACGGCGGTTTGTTCGCTTCACTGACAGTCAAAGAAAATGTTGGCCTGCCACTGCGCGAGCACACCGACCTTGGAGACAAGTTGATCGACGAAATCGCTGCGTGGAAGCTGGCCATGACAGGTCTCGAGCCCAAGGTCGGCGCACAATATCCATCCGAACTCAGCGGCGGCATGATGAAGCGCGCCTCGCTTGCCCGCGCGCTGGCGCTCGATCCGGAATTGCTGTTTCTCGATGAGCCAACCGCCGGCCTCGACCCAGCGAGCGCCGGCGGCGTAGACCAACTCGTGCGCAAACTACGCGACCAGTTCGGCCTCACCATCGTCATGATCACCCACGACCTTGATTTGTTGTGGCAGGTTGCCGACCGTGTCGCCGTTCTCGGCGAAGGCAAGGTGCAAGGCATAGGCTCGATGTCCGAGCTCTCACAAATGGCCCACCCCGCCATCCGACAATTCTTCGACGGCCCGCGCGGGAGAGCGGCACAGGAGCAGGAGAAAGAACAAATAAAGTTGCAACACGATGAAGAAATTGGGAGGCCACCATCGAAACAAAAGTGAACTATGTGCTGGTAGGCGCCTTCGTGCTGGTGCTAGGCGCTGTGCTGATCGCCGGCGTGCTTTGGCTGGCCTCAGGTGGCGCTTTCCAGAAAGAATACAACGTCTATCAAGCGAACGTTGATGAGTCTGTCGCCGGCCTAAACCTGAACGCGCCGGTTAAGTTCAACGGCGTGGACGTCGGCAAGGTGCGGAAAATCCAGCTTGACCCAGTGAATCCAGAACGCGTCAATCTGCTCTTCGCTATCGAGCGTGGCACGCCTATCAAAGAGGACACTGTCGCGGTGCTGAAAACACAGGGTCTCACCGGCATCGCCTATGTCGAGCTCAGCGGCGGGACTCAGAATGCGCCACTCCTGCGTGCAACGGCAGGAAGTGAATATCCATTGATCCGCACCAAACCCTCGCTTGCGGCACGATTGGAGAACGTACTCACAAACGTGCTGGCCAAACTGGACAGCACATCGAACAGCATCAACGCCATACTCAGCGAGCAAAACCGGGCGGCGTTCACCAGCGCGCTGGCCGACATCGCTGCCGTGGCGCGCACCGTCGCGGCGCGCAAAGACAGCATCGACGCGGGCATAGCCAACGCGGCACGCGCCTCGGCGCAGGTGGGTCCCGTGATGGATCGCATCGGCAACAGCGCCGACGCAATCGAGAAAATGGGTAACGAGGTTGCCAGGACGAGTGCCAGCGCCGGCAAGATGGTCGACTCGGTCGGCGCCGACGTGACACGCTTCACCGCAGAGACCTTGCCCGAGCTGGAACGCCTGCTCGGTGAACTCAGTGTGCTGTCGAACTCGCTGCGGCGTCTTAGTGAGCAGACCGAACGCAATCCGGCGGGGCTGCTATTCGGTCGCAGGCCGTTGTCGGAAGGGCCGGGAGAATCCGCAACAGGCGCATCATCCAAATCACCAACACGAGAGCTCCGGCCATGATTGGTTTTTCTCTTACACGACGAGTCTGGCTTAGTGCCACCGGTCTGTTGTTCATGCTGGTCGGCGGCGGCTGCGGCGTACTGAGTCCGACAAACACGCCGCAACCGTCGTTTTACTCGCTCGATAGCGCCAAGGTCGAAGCCCGCGATTCCATAAATTTGCCTAGGCGTACACCGACAACTGGCATTGCGGCACCGACGCTGATCGTCAACCCACCGCATGCCGCCTCCGGTTTCGACAGCCAACGCATCATCTACACACGCCAGGCGCACAACCTCGAATATTTTGCGCACAGCGAATGGGTAGACACGCCGGCACGCATGATCGCGCCGCTCATTGTTGCTGCTCTCGAAAATAGCGGTAGCTTCCGCGCCGTCGTACTGACACCTAGCGCTGCGGCCGGCGACTTCAGACTAGACACCGAAATCACGCGCTTGCAGCATGATTTCAGCGGCCCGGCGAGTAACGTGCGTTTCACGCTGCGTGCTTATTTGGTCGATAACAAAACGCGCCAGGTACTGGCGTGGCGCGAATTTGATGAAACCGTGGCTGTCGCGAGCGAGAGCCCCTACGGCGGCGTCGTTGCCGCCAATCGCGCCGTGCAGACCGTGCTGGACAAACTATCGAGTTTTTGTACCGACGTTGCAGGCAACTGGCTATCTAAGGCCACGGTGGTTCCCAAACGCCCCGATGCGAGCCCGCCACAGGATATGCTGAACTACTACAAACAGCCGTAGCGCCTTCGCCATGGCTTGGGTGCGCTGCGCAATGAAACGAGTGGCCGTGTGACGAGGCTAGGACTTGCTGCCAATCACGAACATGCCACATCGACTCGAAGTCGCAACGCTGCGCCGATGCGAAACTCAAGTGAACTCACTTCGTCGCTTCACTTCGTATTTCTCTCGCGCACGATAGGCCGCACGAACTTGACGGAAAACTTCCAGCCTTCCGGCGTGGCTTTGAGGATCAGGGCTTTGGAATTGGCGCCTTCTTCGAAAGC
>Ga0209181_10001031_pt1 | contig 49543 bp, 48 predicted proteins | sample MAT05_FD_187208 | JGI IMG/M metagenome (GOLD analysis project Ga0209181, IMG submission 187208) | Freshwater microbial communities from Lake Fryxell liftoff mats and glacier meltwater in Antarctica - MAT-05 (SPAdes) (version 2) | ecosystem: Environmental > Aquatic > Freshwater > Ice > Liftoff... | reverse complement strand
AATTGCCGAACGTCTTTCTCAAGCCCGTCCACCCTCGTTAGCGCCGTTACAAGTCTGTATTCAAGTGAATATCAGTGGAGAAGCCAACAAAAGCGGCGTGACGCCGACCGAAGTGCGAGAGCTGGCATTCACCATCGAAAAGCTACCCAGACTGCGTTTACGAGGCCTCATGGCCATTCCCGAGGCGACAAATAATCTGGCTGTAACCCGTAGCCGCTTCGCCTTGCTGCGAGAGCTAATGGCTCAGCTAAACACCGAATTAAGTGATGGAAAACACCCCCTCGACACCCTGTCCATGGGCATGTCACATGATCTGGAAGCAGCCATCCTAGAAGGTGCCACCATCGTGAGAGTGGGCACTGCAATTTTTGGCGAAAGGAAAAAATCATAATGAAAGTTACATTTTTGGGTGGCGGCAACATGGCTAATGCGTTGATTAGCGGCTTGCTCAAGCAAGATGCTGCCGGCAAGGCCGCAGATATTTGTGTCATCGATCCCGTTGCCGAAGCACGCACCCAGCTCACTGCCACTTTTGGCGTTAGATGTTTTCCAGCGGTTACTGCCGAAACGTTGGCCTGCGATGTGTTGGTGCTGGCCGTTAAACCACAGCAGATGCGCGAAGCGCTTGCGCCCATCTCTTCGCTTTTAACCGCTCTCCAGCCTAGCCATCAGCCGCTCATCGTCAGCATCGCAGCAGGAACGCGCGCGGCAGACCTTTCACGCTGGCTCGGCGGGTACACGCGCCTTGTTCGTACCATGCCGAATACGCCAGCGTTGATTGGTGCTGGCATCACGGGCCTATACGCCCATCCAGCCGTGACTGCTGAAGAGCGCCAAAAAGCAGAAACCGTACTGCGGGCCGCTGGCAAAACCTTATGGGTAGAAGATGAAAAAATGATGGACGCCGTCACCGCCATATCCGGTAGCGGCCCCGCCTACGTCTTTTATTTCATTGAGGCGATGGCTGAAGCCGCCCGTGGAATGGGCTTCTCCGAGGAACAAGCAAAACTACTTTCCGTCGAAACTTTTGTTGGTGCCAGCGCATTAGCGGCAGGCAGTGCAGAGGATGTAGCCACCTTACGCCAGCGCGTAACCTCCAAAGGCGGCACAACAGAAGCCGCGTTAAACACCCTAGAAAACGACGCCGTCAAAGCGGCCATCATTCGCGCGGCACAAGCCGCAGCCTTACGCGGCCAAGAGCTTGGCGACATGCTAGGCAAAGACTAGGGTCACAAGCCCTAGGCAAACCAGACAACCCAGCAGAACGAATACAGCAGGAAACTACCCATGTTGATGCAACTTCTACTTTTCATTCTTAAGGCTTTCTTCAACGCCTTTGTCCTGGTTTTGCTGGTGCGTTTTTACATGCAGTGGTTACGCATCTCCTTCCGCAATCCCATGGGCCATTTTGTCGTCACGGTCACCGATCCGCTCGTGCGCCCGGCACGTCGCATCATCCCCAGCTTGCTCGGGCTAGACCTTGCCAGCCTACTTCTCGCCGTCGGCATCCACAGCATTTACCTACTGATTTCTTTTTGGCTAATGGGCTATTCCTTCGGCGCAAAAAACACTTTTTTGCCGATGGACGTAAGCGCTACGCAAATTGCGCTAGTCGCTGGCGCGGCCTTATTAGGCGTGGCCATTATCGAAATATTTTGCTTCACCGCCTATCTCTTAATTGCGGCCATCGCTTTTGTTGTCTTACTTTCTTGGATTAACCCGCATGCCCCGCTGGCCCCGTTGTTTAACAGCATCGTGCGGCCCTTTCTGCGCCCTTTTCAACGCATTATTCCACCGCTGGCCGGTTTGGATTTATCACCCTTTTTCCTCATGCTTATCCTGCAAATCTTCGTCATGTTCCTAGACGTGCTGCGCGCTATGCTCATTCCGTTTATTGCTTAATTTATTACCCAACTTATTGCCCAACCCTCACCGAATAGCCGTCATGACTGACGCTTATCCTACAAATTGGCTGCGCCATGAGGCATCGGGAGACATCATCCTCACCCTGCACATTCAACCCGGCGCAAAGCAAACCGCCATAGTTGGGCAACATGGCGAAGCGCTAAAAATTTGCCTAGCCGCACCCCCTGTTGATGGAAAAGCGAATGACGGTTTGATTGAATTTCTCTCGAAAAAACTCAACGTTCCGCGCGCGCAAATTGAATTGGTGAGTGGCGTCAGTGCGCGGCAGAAACGAGTACGCATCAGCGGCGTATCACCAAACGCCATAGCCCGACTGCAAGAAAAAGTTCAAGTCCATCATGCTGCGGCCTTACCGGAAGCAATCTCAACCAAAGCCACCTCAAAGCAATGACCCAAACCACACAAGAAGGTCTTGTTCGAAAAATTGGCCGCTGGGATCTCTTAGCGCTGGTTATGAACAGCATCATCGGCGCGGGCATCTTCGGGCTGCCTTCCAAGCTCTTTGGGCTAGCGAACACCTATAGCCTTTGGGCTTTTTTGGCCTGCGCTTTTTTTATCGCGCTCTTGATCATTTGTTTTGCCGAAGTCGCCAGCCGGTTTTCAGAAACCGGCGGCCCTTATCTTTATGCCCACACCGCTTTCGGCAAACAAATTGGCTTTCAAGTGGGCTGGCTGATGTGGCTCACGCGACTCACCGCCTTTGCTGCGCTGTGTAACTTGTTACTTAATTACCTTAGCTACTTTGTGCCCGCCGCGAGTGAAGGTATTCCGCGCGCACTCATTATTACCGCGCTGGTCGCCAGCCTGGCTTGGGTCAACATCATCGGGGTGCGCCAAGCTGCGCTTGTTAGCAATTTTTTTACGGTCAGCAAACTCATCCCCTTATTTATTTTTGTCACGGTCGGGCTGTTCTTTCTTACGCCAGAAAACTATTCTTTTGCCCAAGCGCCTAGCCCCGCCAAGTTCTCTGACGCCGTGTTGTTATTGGTGTTCGCCTTCAGTGGTTTCGAAGTGGCCGTTATTCCCGCTGGCGAAGTGCGTAATCCGCAAAAAAACATACCGTTCGCTTTATTCACCGCGCTTGCCAGCGTCACTTTGCTGTACTTCCTAATCCAAGTGGTTTGTATTGGTACGTTGCCCACCTTGGCCGAATCCAACCGGCCACTGGTCGATGCGGCCGAACGATTTATGGGTGCAGCGGGCGCATCGCTAATGACCGTGGGGGCACTCATCTCCATTGCCGGCACGCTTAACACCGGCATGTTGGCCGCGCCGCGCTTGATCTTTGCAATGGCCGAGCGCCGAGAGTTACCCACTTTTTTTGCCGCAACGCACCCGCGTTTTCACACCCCGTACCGCGCCATTCTCGCGTCCGCTGCGGTGATGTTGGCCTTCAGCTTATTCGCCACATTCTTAGCGGCGCTAAAAATCAGCACACTTATTCGATTGTTAATTTATATCGTCACCTGCTTGGCGCTGATTAAACTACGCCGCCAAGAGCCGCATAAACAGGGCGTCTTCACGGTGCCTGGTGGCGTTGGTTTGGCGATTGCAGTCACCGCTTTAAGTGCGTGGCTCATAGCGCAAAGTACGCGCGAAGAGTTTTTGATGGTCGGTGGTGCGGTATTGCTGGGCGGTGTGATTTCCTTGGCTGCGCGATTGTGGAGAAAATTACCGAAGGGGTAGGCGGAAGTTAAGCGGTCTTTCGCCCAATTCTTTCCAAAATAATGTCGGCAACCTGTTTGCTGGTGGGCAGAAGAGTATGAATGGTAGGAACCCTCATCTGATCGGTTAGCCACTCCGCGCTCACCTCAGAAATAGCCACTACGCCGTCATTCAACTCATCGTCGAATAGGCTAAGCGTGCTAAGTCGGCCAAGCTTCCAAGGCATTCCTCGAATCCCGACAATACTGGTAGTCGGAATATGCACCGACCCCACTTCGGACATTCTCATTTCTGATCCGAGCAGTTGTCCGCAGTCTTGAGTAAGAGTTCGGTAAATAAGATTGCGGCCTAGCTTTTGTGCCAAACGGGCCGGTCGGAGTGGCGAGCCTAATAAAAACAAGTGGCGAGGCAGGTGGGTTCCAGCAGGCAGTGAGTTCAAAGCCGCTCTCAGTAAAACGCCGCCCAAGGAATGCCCGATCAAAACATACTCGCCTTGCCTTGATAGGCGTTCTATTTTTGAAATCAGCCGCTGCCTAATCTCTGCGAAATTTTCTAGACTCGTGGTGTAAGCAAACGTGTTTGTTGTAAGGCCAGCCTGTCTTAATCGCCGCAGTAGCAGCCATCCCGATAGCGGCGACCGACCCATCCCATGTACGAATAATGCTCGCACGATTTATTAAGGGTAAGCCTATTGGCCGCCCTCATAAACCACATGCCCATCCAACAAGGTGTAGCGCACTTGTCCGGGCACTTCCAGCCCTAAGAATGGTGTGTTTTTACCCTGACTTTTAAGCACGTCACGCGACACAACAAAGTGACTGCGGGGGTCGAACACGCAGATGTCGGCGGTTGCGCCCACGGCTAATGTTCCCGCCTCGATACCCATAATGCGCGCGGGTTCGCTGGTGATTCTGGCGAGCGCTTTAGCGATGGGTAGTTTCATTTCAGCGGCCCATTTCAGCGTGAGAGGGAGCAGCAATTCCAGTCCGGTTGCACCGGGCTCGGCCTCATCGAACGGCACTTGTTTGGCGTCGTCATCGACGGGCGTGTGGTCGGAGCAGACCGCGTTGATGCTGCCATCGAACAGGCCGCGTCGTAACGCTTCACGATCCCGCGAGGTGCGTAGCGGAGGAACGAGATGGGTGTGGGGATTGAAATAGCCGATGTCCATTTCGGACAAATGCAAATGATTGATGGAGACATCGCACGTCACTTTGATGCCGCTGGCGCGCGCGGCGATGATCATGTCTAGCGCGGCAGCGCTGGATAAGCGGGTGATGTGAATGCGCACGCCGGTATCGCGGGCCAGATGCAGGATGGTGGCGAGCGCAATGGTTTCGCTGCTGACAGGAATGCCCGTAAGACCGAGGCGGGTGGCCACTTCGCCATCGTGCGCTACGCCGTCTTTACCGAGAAACGGATCTTGCGCTTGTAGCCAAACGGGGAAGTCGAAGGTGGCGGCGTATTGCAGCGCGCGCATTAAAACTTGCGTATCTACCACGGGTTTGTTGGCTTGACCGAAGGCGACGCATCCGGCTTCGTGTAGCTCTGCCATCTCGGTGAGGCGCTGGCCTGCGAGGCCCAAGGTAAGGGCACCTACAGGGTATACGTGGGCAAAATTGGGGTGGCGAGCGCGGTGCTTGAGCATCTCCACCAAGCCCGGCTCGTCGAGCGGCGGATCGGTATCGGGTGGGCAGGCAAGGCTGGTCACGCCACCGGCTGCGGCAGCTTCCATTTCAGATTCGAGCGTGGCTTTGTACTCAAAGCCGGGTTCGCGCAAGCGGGCGGAGAGATCCACCAAGCCCGGGCAGACAATCAAGCCGCTTGCATCAATGACGCGGCTTGCTGTGAAACCTGCGGGAGCTTTGCCGATGCTGGCAACTTTTCCGGCGACAATAAATACATCACGCTTGGCGTCGATGTCGTTCGCGGGATCAACGACGTGACCGCCTTTAATTTGAATTTTCATTATTGAGGCTTCCAAAAATCAGGGTGGTTGACTGTTTGGGACGAAATTAGAGATGAATCTAATCGAAGACCTTCGATTAAAAGCTCAACAAATTTTTCAACATTGATCATAAGCATCCCGTTAGCACCGTCATTCCCGCCTTCGCGGGAATGACGGGAGGGGCGCGGAATGACGTTGGGGTTTGAGCTGGAGCCATCATTTAATTCCCCGCCAACATGGCCATGACTGCCATGCGTACGGCGATGCCAAAAGTGACTTGCGGCAGGATAACGGCGTTCGAGCCGTCTGCGACTGCCGAGTCAATCTCCACACCGCGATTCATCGGGCCCGGATGCATCACAATCGCATCGGGTTTGGCGTAGGCTAACTTGTCTGGCGTTAAGCCGTAGTACTTAAAAAACTCTTGCGAAGAAGGTAACAGCGCACCTTGCATGCGTTCGTTTTGCAGACGAAGCATCATCACCACATCCACGTCTTTCAGGCCAGCATGCATGTCATGAAAAACGCGAACGCCGAGTTTTTCAACACTGGTGGGTAACAGGGTTTTCGGACCAATCACACGTACTTCCGGCACGCCGAGCGTGGTGAGCGCATGAATCTGCGAGCGCGCGACACGTGAGTGCAACACGTCACCCACAATGGCGACGGTGAGTTGGGTGAAATCTTTTTTGTAGTGGCGAATGGTGTACATGTCGAGCAAGCCTTGCGTCGGGTGGGCGTGTCGCCCATCACCGGCGTTGATGACATGAATGTGATCTTGCTTCATCGCATCGAGATGCTGCGCAATGAGGAAGGGCGCGCCGCTTGAAGCGTGCCGCACCACAAACATATCGGCTTGCATGGCGGACAGGTTATCGACCGTATCCAGCAAAGTTTCGCCTTTGGAGGTGGAAGAGGTGCCGATATTGAGATTGATCACATCGGCAGAGAGGCGTTTGGCGGCTATCTCGAAGGTCGTTCGTGTGCGCGTTGAGCTTTCGAAAAACAGATTGAAAACGCTTTTGCCGCGCAAGAGCGGCAGCTTTTTTACTTCGCGTTCCGCGACTTCGGTGAAGGGCGCGGCAATGTCGAGAATGCGCGTGAGGATGTCGCGCGGTAGCCCATCGATCGTGAGCAGATGTTGCAGCTCACCATTTTTGTTGAGTTGCGGATTGCGCATCAATAATCCCTTAGACGTAAAGTGAGTTTAGAGATGAGGGAGGAAGAAGGCTGGGTGTTTTTCGTATCGCCCTCTTCTTGTTCGAGCTGCAAGTTTTTCTTGGCGTCTACCTGCATGGTGTGGGCGGCCCATTGCGCGTGAATGGGTAATTCGCGGCCACCGCGATCCACCAACACAGCCAGATCAATGCGCGCTGGGCGACCGTAGTCAAAAATTTCATTCATGGCGGCACGTAAGGTGCGGCCTGTGTAAAGCACGTCATCTACGATGATGATGGGTCGGTCGGTTACATCAAACGGAATGTCCGAGGGATGCAAATGCGGATGCAAACCAGTGCGCCCAAAGTCGTCGCGGTAGAAAGAAACATCGAGGCTGCCCAAAGGTGTTTTCAGGCCAAGCGCCGCATGGAGCCGTTGCGCAACCCATACGCCACCGGTGTGAATGCCGATAAGCGCTGTCTCCGCATGAATGTCCGGCCGCATCATGTCGGCCAGTTGGATGCAGAGTTGCTCGGCATCGGGGAGTGAGGGGTTGATCATCGCCTTAGTCATGAAGTTTTATGGTCTTGCTTGATGTCATGGTTGAGTGGGCTTGAGTGATGTTGAGTCAGAATGAGCAACCGTACCGCCGCTATCAAAATAAGCCTGCAAAATAATCTGTGCCGCCAGCGCATCCACGCGGGCTTTGCGCTCTTGCCAGTTTAAACCGGCTTCGCGTAATTTTCCGTCAGCTTCACTCGACGTAAGTCGTTCATCCGCAAACACCACAGGCAAACCGAACCGGCCGTGCAGCTGGTTACCAAAGCGCCGACAGCGCGCCGTCATCTCATGCGGCGTGCCATCCATCGCCAAAGGTAGGCCGACCACGAGCAAGGCAGGACGCCATTCTTCAAGGAGTTTGGCAATAGCCGCGAAGCGCCCATCGTTGGTTTCGTCAGCGATAACGGTGAGCGCCTCTGCATGATTCAGTAGCGTTTCGCCAACAGCAATACCAATGCGTTTTAAACCGAAATCGAAAGCCAGAACCGTCGCGGTTTTGGTGGGGGTGGTGAGACTAGAGGTATGGGGGGTGGGCATCGCAGCCGCATTTTACCCTTTGATGCGGGCTACGGACACCCCGAGTTTTAGGGATACGGATTGTAGGGGCAATGGACTAACGTTTGGCTTTAATTGCTTTCGGCTTCGGAGGCTTCTCCTCAGGAATGATGAATCCGATAGACCGTTTTGGTGGCGTTGGGGGTGGTGTCATCAACTGTCGAATCGCCTCAAACACTTGCTTTAACTGAATGCGCGTATTACGTGCGAAAGTGTCATGCTGCAAAGACACTAACTCGGCCTTGCTTTCCAGTTCATCCAATCGGTGTGCTAAATCTTTGTTCGATACCATCACTTCACGCAGGCGCACAAATGCTCGCATGATCTCGATATTAACGGCAATGGCTTGTGGACTGCTCAATACGGATGAGAGCATCGCCACGCCTTGCTCGGTGAAAGCGTAAGGCGCATACCGTCGCCCACCTCGCCCACCACCTCCCATGTTTGAGGTCACAGACTGTGATCTCAATGCATCCCACTCTGACGTATCAAGCTGGAACATAAAATCTTCTGGGAAACGATCTTGATTACGCTTGACCGCTTGCAATAACACTCTGGTTGCTACGCCGTACAACTCAGCCAAATTGTTGTCCAGCAATACCTTCTGGTTGCGAATCAGCACAATCTGCGTCGTAATAGTCCCAGCGGCCAAGCTTCCATTCGGCTTAACTGGCGTTTTTCTGTCAGGCATGTCCTGCCACATCAGAAAGATTCAAGATATCAAAACCGAGGAGCCGCATGGCGGCGGGAAGGCGTTGTTCGGGGGCAAGTTTGAAAATAATGTCGGGATCGGCGGCAACACTGAGCCAGGCATTTTGCGAGAACTCATCGTCGAGTTGCCCGGCGGACCAGCCGGCGTAGCCGAGGGTGATAAGAAACTCGGTGGGTTCGCCTGCTGCGCCGACGGACTGCAAAATATCGCGTGAGCTGGTGAGGCCAAGTTGGTCGCGCACTTGCAAGGTGGATTGCCACGACCCGATGGGATGGTGCAGAACAAAGCCGCGATCGGTTTGCACTGGCCCGCCAAAATACACAGGGAGTGAACCTAAGTGTTGCGCGGCGAGAGGAATATCGATACGTTGAAACAAGGCCTCTAGATTCATCTCAATCGGGCGATTGATGATGATGCCGAGTGCCCCTTGCGCATTGTGTTCGCAGACAAAAATGAGGGTGCGCGCAAAATTTGGATCGACCATGCTGGGCATGGCGATCAAAAAGTGGTGGGTAAGATCAATGGGTTCAACGTTTTGACTTACGCCACCCCCACTACGCTTGCGATTACCTGCGGATGAACCTGCCGTGCTGGATCGACTCATGCTGACTTATGCTTTGACCGCGTTGGTGTGGCCGGTGTATTTGCCGATTAGGCCGAGTAGCTCGTCTTCCTGATACGGCTTGCCGAGATAGTGATTAGCGCCAATTTCCATCGCGTAGTTGCGATGTTTGTCGGCAGTGCGCGAAGTAATCATGATGATCGGTATGCCTTTTAGGCGCTCATCCGCACGCACGTTGCGCGTCAGATCGAAGCCATCCATACGTGGCATCTCGATATCCACCAACATCACGGCAGGGACGAAATCGAGCAGTTGCTCTAGCGCATCCACGCCGTCTTTGGCGGTGAGTACGTGGTAGCCCTCGCGGGAGAGCAGGCGGCTGGTGATCTTGCGAACGGTGAGGGAGTCATCCACGATCATGACCATCGGTAGTTTTTGTACCGGCGGCGCAACCGAGACGGGTACGGCTGTTCCACTTCCGTCGGATTTGAGTGCGGCCAGTTCTCTGCTTGCGAGGGCGATGGGGTTTAGGATCAACACCACGTCCCCGTTACCCAACACGGTGGCGCCGGAAATACCGATCACGCGAGCAAGTTGCGGCCCAATATTTTTGATAACGATTTCTTGGTTACCACGCAATTCATCCACTTGAATTGAAACGCGTTGGGTTCCACTTCGAAGTAGCAATACAGATTCGCGTCGTTGAGGTTCTGGCACAGTATGACCATCACCCAGCAAGCGAGGTAGGAAGTAGAAGGGATAGCGCTCCCCCATCCATTCCGCTGCGCCTTCCGCACGAATTTTGTCAGTGGCAGCAGGTTTCAGTTCGAACACTTGATCAACCATGACCGAAGGAATAGCGTAACTACGGCTGCCGACCCGCACCAATAGGGCTTGGGCGACGGTCAGGGTAAGTGGCAGGTAAATGCGAAAGCGCGCGCCTTTGCCGAGTTCTGAGGTGGTTTCGATGCGCCCGCCTAACTCGGCGGCTTCAGATTTCACTACGTCCATTCCTACACCACGACCCGCTAACTCGGTCAATTCGTTGGCGGTGGAGAACCCCGGGTGATAAATAAAATTGATGAGCGTGGTTTCATCGGGTTGGTCGTGTGCGGTAATCAAGCCTTGCTCAATCGCTTTGGCGCGAATGCGCTCCACATTAATACCCGCACCATCGTCCGCCATCTCGATAACAATTTCGTTACCGGCTTGGATGATGGACAAGCTGATTTGGCCGATTTCCGGCTTATCTGCACTGAGACGCCTATCTTTGTCTTCCAGTCCGTGCGTTATCGCATTACGCAACAAATGCTCAATCGGGCCGGTCATTTTTTCTAGCACGGAACGGTCAAGTTCAACCTGACCACCCCGAATATCCAAGTTAGCCTTTTTGCCCAGTTCTTTCGCGGTTTGGCGTACTACGCGATAGACGCGATCGGCCACCGAGTTGAACGGCACCATGCGCACGCTCATGAGCGCTTGCGAAAGTTCGCGGTTCTGGCGTGCTTGGCTAACAATGGCGGCGTCAGCGTGATCCAAGTTACGCAAGAGAGCGTGCTGAACGGTGGTTACGTCGTTGACGCTTTCCGCCATCATGCGGGTAATTTCTTGGAAGCGGGTGAAGCGGTCAAACTCCAACGGATCGAAATCGGGGTGCACACTTTCTGTAGTGGCTTGCTGCGATTGAATTTGCGATTCCGCTTGAATTTCAATTTCGCGCAATTGACCACGGAGACGAATCACGTTTTCGGTCAGGTCTAGCAACGACTGACGCAATGCCCGCATTTCACCTTCAATGCGTGATCGAGCAATCGACATTTCGCCCGCCTCATTCACCAATCGGTCAACCAAGTCAGCACGCACACGCAGAACAGCGCGCGCCGCGGCTTGCTCATCGACCTCGACTATCTGAATGCCGCCCTGAACGGGGGCCGCCGCCGCGGGTGTCGATACGCCTGTTCCCGCACTTGCGGGTGCTACGCTTGCACCGGTCACTTCTTCCAGCTCGACCACTTCCCCGTTAGCCCACTTTTGCAAGCCATCAATCAAGAAGTTGGCATGGTCGTAAGCGTTGTCGATTTCTTCCAGAATAAAAGGGGTAACGGTGTTGGACGTAACGGCAAGTTCTATGCGGCTTTCCATGTCATGGATAAGTTCCCCCATGGTCATGGCGCCGGCCATACGCGCACTGCCTTTTAGCGTATGCATCAAGCGCGCCAAAGCATCGGTGGTTTTTTTGTCGTTGGGCGTGTCGTGCCAGTTACGTAACTCGCTTCCAATGTCTCGCATCAACTCGACCGCCTCTTCAAGGAAGATCGGTAGCAATTGCTCGTCGAGATCGTCCTTCATGTGCAGCTGAGGGCGCTCGGGTGCCGAGGCAACTTCGGCAATGGTTTCGGGGACGAAGTCCACTACAGGCGCAGCGACGGGTTCAGTGCTAGGTGCAGGGTCGTCGGAAGTGTTTTCTGCTAAGGGTTCGGCAAACAATTCAACTGCAGGCTCTTCGAACGAGTTGGCGAGAGGATCTTCAACAAAAGCATCGGCAGCAAGTTCCTCGGCGGGCGCTGGAGTGAGCGCCGGGATTACTTCTGGAATCTCTTCCACCACGGATACAAGCGGCGGCACGATACTTAGCTCTACGGGAGGGCGATGCAAACTAAGCGCTACTTCGTCGAGTTCGTTAGCCAGCCCGTCCGCGCCATCCGGCACACGTTGTTCGGCGACGGCTGCAACCATGGCTTCTAAGGTCGATACTGCGCTGCCCAGCAAGCCCATTTGTTTGCTATTAGAAGTTTTTCCACTACGGGTAAGACGATCAAGCGCGTGTTCCAATGCCATTGCTAAGCGGCTGAGTGGCCGCACGCCCACGGTGCCAGAAATACCGGCGAGGGTATGCGCAGCGCGCAGCATGTCTTCGGGTGGTAGTTGCGGGGCTTGTTTAAGTGTATTGAGGCTGAGGCGCAATGTATTGATATGGCTGCGCGCTTCCACCATATACATTTCATAAAGCGAACGGGACACGACTACGTCGCCCAGCATGACTGTGTCAGAGGGCGGTGGCGTATCAGTCGTACCAATCGTATCAAGGGTATCAACGCTAGCTGGGGCTAGGGAATCGGCGAGTGCGTCCGAAAGCGGATCCGCAGGTTCGTCGGCATTTAGGTTTTGCGTTTCGTAATTCGTCTCAACTGCGCTGCCAGTGATTTCTTCAGGCAAGCTCAGATCAAACTCTTCTGTCGACTCTATGGGCAGCGTAGCGGTAATTTCTGCCTCTATATCGGCGCTAGCACCCGCATCGGTTGGGGTAGCGTCTAAGAACGACGCATTGAGTGACTCGTCAGACAATTCTAGTGCAGGGAGTTCAGCTAACTCTATAACTGGTGCATCTAGGGATGTATCTGAGGGTGCGTCAAATTCAAATGCAGCAAATTCGATTTCTTCCGATTTTTCCAGTTTTTCCGACTCGGTCGAGAGGGTTGCAGCAGTGTCAGAAAACGAGTCGGTGGCGATTTCAAACGAGGGTTCTGCTTCTTGCAGAACCTCAATGCCTTCTAGCTCTAGCGCTTCAACTTCTTCAGTCGGTATCGACTCAGTTACATCTTCGACGGAACCATTCACGGGTGCTTCGTCAGTGTTTGAGGTGTTTACAACCGAACCATCATCGGCGGTTCTAAAGCTTTCAGCGGCGGCGATTAAGGCGCTGGCATCTTTGTAGGTGCCGCCATTCGACTCAAGCTGAGCAACCCAAGCACCAAATAAAAGAAGGGAGTCTTCAATGAGTTTAAACAAAACCGGCGTTGTATCTTGCTCGGCTTGCAACCATTTGTTCATCACTTGCTCAACGGCCCAAGCAGCTTCACCTAGGTCGTTCAGTCCAACCATGCGACCACTGCCTTTGAGGGTGTGGAAGCCACGTCGTACAGTAATCAGATATTCGTGGTTGTGTGGCTCGCTACGGGAGAGCTCGATGTGTTCGGCGATGGTCAGTATGACTTCGCGCGCCTCTTCCAGGAAGATTTCTAAAAGCTCAGCGTCTACTTCTTCAGTTGGGGCTTCGGATAAGCGTATGGTTTCGGCGGAAGGAGCCGCAAATTCCATCGGTGCCGTGGGGGCTACGCGGGCCATAGCAGCGGCCAAATCGCTTTCACTGGCATCCGCACCTGCGGCAAGCGCGGCAAGCGCAGCTTTAGCTTCTTGTTCCAACTGCAAGTTGGCGACTAAGCTGGCATCTTGACGGATAGTTTCTAGGCTCAGTTTGAGCTCTTCGCGGACACCGGCATCCTCGGGTTTTTCTCGCAGCGCTTCAACGAGCGCTTGGGTATCACGCTGTTGTTGTTCCAGTTCATTTTCGACCGAAGGGGCTAAGGCTGATTCTTCAGCCACCTCGTCAGGCGCAGCTTGAGCTTGCGCCTTTGCTTGTACGGGTTGCAATATGGTTTCAAGATCGGCGGGGCCGTGTTGCAGCGCCTCGACAAAGAAACCAAGTCCGGATAATTTGTGCGCAACGGCTTCAAACTCCCCTTCAGCAGGCTGGTAACCTGGCGTTGCAAAAGATTGAATGCTGGCTGCGCAACCGCGTAATAAAGTAAGCGCGTCGTCTTGGCCAATGATGGAGAGTGCGCCGTAAACTTGTTTTAACGGCGTGGCAAGCTGGTCGAGATCACTGCGTTTTTCACTGTCGCGGAAGAAGGCGTCGAGGGTTTGTTCAATCTGAACGAGATTAATCAGAATTTCGCGCGCCACTTGGCTCATTAGCAAGCGCTCTTGAGCTCGCTTAGACATTTCATCGAGCAATGGCGCATCCGATGGGCTGAGTGTTTGCCCATCCATTAAGCCGTTTAAACGACCGGCCACCAGATCCACTTGTTGTGGAAAGTCGGGGCTGAGTTGTTCGTAGTTTTCCAGCGCGCTTTCCGCCAATAGCAAGGCGGTAGCCACTTCCATTGAAAGTGACTCGCTCTGCTTAAGAGGATCTTTACGCAACCATTGCGCTGTTTCCGATAACACAGCCATCAAATGGACAAGTTGGTCGTTTAACAAGCCACTGGCGCTGTTATTGGCTAGGTTAACCACACTGTCGTGGAACTGCGGCAAAGCAACGGCTGCGCCCGCGCAGAACTTATTCCACGCATCTTTGGCACTGGTGAGCGTGTCGCGCATATTACGCAACAGCGGTTTCAATGGCTCAATATTGGCGGCATTAGTAGGCACTAACTCATCGAGCTGATAAACCTGTTTCACCTGCTGAATTAAATCACCGCCTCCTTTTTCGCCTTGAGCTACAGCAACAAAATACAGCGCATCACGCATCAAACGTTCAGCCACTGTTTTGGAGCCTTCCATCAAGCGGCGCATTTGCAGATCAACCCGCACGCACACTTTTTTCACATGCAAATCGACCGGGATTTGTTTGGTCATTAATGCATCAAACAAGCCGAGTGTGATCCACCAAAAAGCGCGCGCCGAAGGCAGTGCTTGCGTGGCCTCAATGGCGGCAACCGCTTCCCGCATTTCTGCTAAACCACTTACATCTTGCGCATTGCGCAACCACTTAAGGAAGCCACGCTCGAAGCGGGCTCGTTCAGCTTTAAGTTGTTCCGGAGAAAGTGGGGCTGCGGCTTGTGCTCTCTTAGGCGGACGTTGTGTCAGGTCAGGAAAAAACAAATCGCTACTGGCCGCACGCTCCACACCGCGCGCTGTGAGCAATTCTCGATAGACATTGAGTAGCTTGAGCGGTTGATTCGGACTGCCGGTGGCCAACTCATCCAAATAATGTCGAATGCTGGCTAATGCGCGCTGCGCCAATTCGCCCATCTCTGCACTGGCGGGGACCTGCCCTTTTTCGATATCACCGAGCAATTGCTCAATGGTTTCTGAGAATTGTGTAATGCCATCCAAGCCGACTATGGACAGCGCTCCGTGAGCTTGGTGCAAATGGGTTTGTGCGAATTTAAGCTGGGCAGAGTCCGCACTATTTTCGATAAATTTGGCGAGCGCTTCTGAGGCGCGCCCAAGAGCCAGGTCTATCTCACCTTTGACCCACGAAAGTGGGCCGAGATCTAAGTCGGTAGCAGCCATGATGTAAGCCTTGATCCTTTATGTAGAGCGCTTCATAACCAAGGGGGGAGGACAACATAATTGTGCCGAACCATTATTCCTGATTGATAAAGCCACCCTGTACTGCGTTACGCCAGACTTTTTAAGCCCGATTTAAACTTTAAAACCAGATACAGAACCACGGAGTTCTACCGCGAGATCTGCCAACTGGCCGATGGACACTGCTGTTTCTTTTGTACCTGCGGTCGTTTGCTCGGTGACGTTTAGAATGTCCTGCATACTTTTCGCTACACTGGTCGCGGTCGCAGCTTGCTGTTGTGTTGCGCCAGAAATCGATTCAATCAGTTTGGCGAGGTTAGTCGATACGGACGAGATTTCTTGCAGCGCTTGTCCGGCAGCATCGGATAGTTTGGCTCCATCCACCACGTTACGCGTGGAATTTTCCATAGCCGAAACGGCGTCTTGTGTATCGGTTTGAATGGTTTTTACAATCGCAGCAATTTGTTTAGTCGCTTCGCCAGAACGTTCAGCGAGTCGTTGCACTTCTTCTGCAACCACCGTAAAGCCTCGCCCCGCTTCACCCGCAGAGGCCGCCTGAATCGCAGCATTCAAGGCTAGTACGTTCGTTTGTTCAGTAATATCGGAAATCAGCTCCACGATTTCACCGATCTCTTGTGACGATTCGCCCAGACGCTTAATACGCTTAGAGGTTTCTTGAATCTGATCGCGAATTTCGTTCATACCTTTGATGGAGTTTTCCACCGCGCCCGCGCCTTTTTCAGCAGCATCCAGCGATTGACGGGCTACCTGGGCAGACTCCAAGGCTTCGGTAGACACCTTGCCCATTGATTTAGCCATATCAAGAACGTTATTACCCGCCAACTGAATTTCGCGTGATTGCTTTTCGGCGGCAACCAGGAGTTCGGCGGTGGTTCTTTGTGCAGCTTCGGAGGCTATGGTTACGCGCTTGGCCGCGTCGTTGATTCGTTTAACCAACACGCCCAGTTCTTCAATCGTGTAGTTCACCGAGTCCGCAATCGCACCGGTTACGTCTTCGGTTACGGTGGCGCGAACGGTTAAGTCACCATCTGCCAAGTCGCCCATTTCATTCATCAAACGCAAAATAGCTTCTTGGTTAGCGTTCTTAGCCGTTTCTGCTTCACGCTGATCGTGCTCCGCTTTTTCGCGTCGCGTTACCGTATCGTCGTTGAACACCTTGGCCATTAAGACCAAGATCATCAGACTTAACACACCGGTGATCCACATAATGATGGTGTTAACTGGACTTGTGATTTGACTGCCATAGGAGTTCGCCACGTCGGTCGTGGCTTGCAGTAGCTTGCCGCTATCGCCAAACACAAGACTACCCGCTTGCTTGGCCGAAACCAAACCTTGCAAGCCACCGAGAATAGCGGACACAGCCTCTTGGTAGTCTTGGAAGAAAGAAGACAATTCTAGGAGACGGTCTTTAGCCTCGGATTCGGGCGTAGGGGCAATTCGTAACGTTGCTGAGCCTTCAATTAAGGCGGTAAGGGTTTCTTGGAAAAGATTCGTATCTTTACCAAGCAAGAAAGCAACTTCAGGGTTAATAGCATCCGCAACTAAGAGGGCGTTAGCGTTTTTTGCAATGCGTTGAGTGAGCATAACAAGGCGGTTAGCGGCGTCTGCTTCACGCGGTGTACCTTGCTTCAAAGCAGCTACTTGCTCGGCCAAATCAAGCAAAGCCTGATTCTTTGTGTTGATGGTTTCTACAGATTTACCCAGAGCCACCAAGTTTGCTTGTTGGCTTAATGTAAGCGCAACATTTCTATCTGTTTTTTCCCACTCAACAGCCAGCGCTTTGATGGCTGGTTGAATAGCGTCGGAACTGGCGGGCACCGTAATGCCGCCAATTTGACCCCCCGACGTTAGCTTGCTGAGTAAAGAAGAAAAGTCATCTCTAGATTCTTTAAGCTCTTTAAAGGCAGCAACATTACCTTGGAGCGAAAGTTGAGTCGCTTTGGCAATGGCTTGAGACAACATGCGCATTTGCCCGGAAGCGAAACCATAAGCGGCCCCGTTAGTGGCTACACGATTATCTTTCCAAACAAAGTAACCCATAGCACTTAGGAAAAAGAGCAGCAGAGCGGCGAGAATTTGAAGTTGTTTGGCTGTCGATAGATGGCCAATAATCGGTAAGCGCCAATGTAAGCCCTCGATTGCGGCAGAGTCTGGCGTATCCAAGACCGTTTTTTGAGCAAGAGCAGGTTTTCCCTTTTTCTGCTCGGGCAATCGCATGACCGGCAGTTTGAATGAGGGTAATTTAAATTTGGGTAGCTTGGATGCCATGCTGATGTCTCCGGTTATTCAGCGCGTTTTTTTAAGTGTTTTCGCGAGCCAAAGTACTAAAACCAATCCTGCAGCCCTAAATGGGCTATTAAAACCAACTAAATATTTATATCCAAAAATTCGGGCTGACTGAGTAATGTCCTCAAGTTCAGCTTTTTCCACTCACGACCTTGGGCGTCGGTGTGTTGCTCGCCCACCCACGATCTAGCGCCGTTGTTGGATAGCCGTGTTTCAAGCTGCTCCAAGCTGCGTAGGCCCAAGGTACGATTGATGAGAAGTGCACTGTTAATGCCCAGCTTGCTGTTGACCAGCAAGAGGCGGGTGTCTGCATTTTGTGGGGTAGGTTCTTCGCCTTGAAAGGCGGAGAAGTCGACTACGCTATAGAGCGTTCCACGTACGTTGGCCAAACCACAAAACCAAGGTTTGGTGAGGGGTACAGGAGTAAGTGGAGGGAGCGGGACGATTTCGCCTGAATCAGACAAATCCAGCAAGAAATATTCTTGCCCCGCCTGCACACCCAGCAGCGAGCTAGTGGCATTGCCTGCCTTAGCACTGGCTAAGCGTTTGCCCAGGTTTTCTTGAAATTCACGCAGACTGATTTTTTTTGCCATCTGTTTTTGGGCTGCCTAAAACGTTAGCGTTAACCTAAAGAAGCAATTTTTTGCAGTAGAAGGTTGGGGTCAACCGGTTTTACCAGGTAATCATTAGCCCCTTGACGCATGCCCCAGATCTTGTCGGTTTCTTGGCCCTTGCTGGTGCACATAATGATAGTGATGTGCTTGGTGGTTTCCTCGCGCGTAATGGTGCGCGTTGCCTGATAACCGTTCATACCTGGCATAACTACGTCCATAAGAATCAAGTCTGGCATTTCGGTTTTAGATTTAACGATAGCTTCTTCACCGCTTTCGGCGGCCACTACGTTATAGCCTTGTTTCCCAAGCAACTCAGTGAGCGAGTGGCGCTCGGTAGGCGAGTCGTCAACAACTAATATTTTTTTAATTGGCATTGCGATTACCTCAACTAATTACAACTATTTTACGAAACTCGAGTACTTCTTTTGGTTTGTGTGTGTTTAGGATTAGGGAGCGTCTTGCGATGCGGGGTCGGTAGAAACATGGGTTGCAACAGCTTTGAGCAAAGTGTCTTTGGTAAAAGGTTTGGTCAGATATTCGTCCGATCCCACCATACGGCCACGCGCGCGATCAAACAAGCCGTCCTTAGACGACAGCATAATCACAGGTGTGGTACCAAGACGCGCATTTTTTTTGATCAATGCGCAGGTCTGATAACCATCCAAACGCGGCATCATGATGTCGACGAAAATAATATCGGGATGATGGTCGGCTATCTTGGCTAACGCGTCGAAGCCGTCTTCGGCCAGCACAACCTGACAGCCAGCCTGCACCAAAAATATTTCTGCGCTGCGGCGAATGGTGTTGCTATCGTCAATCACCATCACTTTAACGCCGCTGAGATTCCTTGCTTCCCCCACTCCCACTCTCCTCATGCTCGCTCACCGACATTGTCCAGTGAAATTATTGTGCACTTTGCGAACCGGCGTCGGCATACTATAACCGCAAAATTCCAGCGTGTCTCGCCTCCTACGCTGCACCCCTTATTCGGTTCTCGTAGCAAGAGGTGCGAAGGAGCCGCGTTTAAAGCTCGGTCATCTCAAAGTCTTCCTTGCGCACGCCGCATTCGGGGCAAACCCAGTTTGGGGGAATGTCTTCCCAGCGCGTTCCCGGCGCAATTCCATCATCCGCATGGCCGATCTCTTCATCGTAAATGTAGCCACAAACTAAGCACATCCATTTCTTAAAAGGGGGTGTTGTCATGATTCCTCGTATAAAAAGCGTTTAAACAGTAAAATCACAGTCTATCTTAATCGCCGTCAGCCCTGTACGCGGCGCCCCTTCTTGCTTACGTATCTACCATGCCAAACGACCCAACCACCTCATCTCCCGCCGCCGTCCATTCGCACACTCCGCATACCGAGCAAGTGCCGCCCATCGTGATGGTCTTCGCTGCCAGCGACCCTTCCGGCGGCGCGGGCTTGCAGGCCGACATCATGACGCTCTCCAGTATGGGCTGCCATCCGCTGTCCGTGGTGACGGCGATCACCGTGCAGGATTCCGCCGGTGTCGAGGACATACTCCCGATCGACTCAGAGTGGGTGGCCGACCAAGCTCGCGCCTTGCTGGAAGATATGCAGGTTTCAGCTTTCAAGATAGGCATGTTGGGCAGTATCGAAAATATCGCCGCTGTTGCTGAAATTGTGTCGGATTACCCCGACATCCCCTTGGTTTTTGACCCGGTTCTCACCTCCGGTCGAGGTGACGAACTGGCCAGCGAAGAAATGATTTTCGCCATGCGTGAACTGCTCTTGCCTCAAACCACCGTACTCACACCCAATAGTCTGGAAGCGCGGCGTCTAGCCTTGGATGAGAACAATGACGACGACGACCCGGGCCTCAGCGAATGCGCGGGCCGCTTGGTCGGCACGGGCGCGGAATTCGTGTTAATTACGGGTACGCATGAAAACACGGCGCAAGTCGTCAATACGCTCTATGGTGAAGATGGCGTTATCCGCGCCGATAGCTGGGAGCGCTTGCCCGGCAGCTATCACGGCTCTGGCTGCACCTTGGCGTCGGCTGTTGCGGCAAATCTCGCGAACGGCTTGGATATTCCCGACGCAGTGCGAGACGCCCAAGACTACACCTGGCAAGCCTTAGCGAACGGTTTCCGCCCGGGCATGGGCCAGTATTTGCCGGACCGCTTTTTCTGGGCGCGCGATCTTGAAGGTGAAGAGGACGAAGAAGGTGGTGGTGAGGGTGAAGAGGATGGAAAAGACGGAGATAGTGAAGAAGTTGAAAACCCTGTTATCCCTATAAAGTGAACCAACTTAGCGACATTTAACTAAGTGAAGCCGACTCTATGAAGTTTTCCAAGTGAAGTTGCAGGGGCTTTATGCCATTACCCCAGAGCTAGCTGACAACGACGATTTGTTGCGTCGTGTAACCCTAGCGTTAGAAGGGGGCGCTCGTTTTGTTCAATACCGTAATAAGCAGGCTGCGGCCTCTCCTGTCTTGGCCCTACAACAAGCACAACGCTTACTGGCCCGCTGCCATGAGTTCGACGCCAAACTTATTATTAATGACAACCTAAAACTTGCATTAGAAATAGGCGCGGATGGCGTACATCTAGGTCGTGAAGACGGTGATCTGGCGGCGGCTCGGCAGGCATTGGGTGCAGACAAAATACTCGGCGTCTCATGCTACAAAGAGCTAGATCGAGCGCGCGAAGCTCAGCGCTGCGGCGCAGATTACATCGCCTTCGGCAGTTTTTTTAACTCAACCACCAAACCCGCCGCATTACGTGCGCCGATCGAAATTTTGCAATTGGCGAAGCACGAGTTTGGCTCCTTGAACTTAGCTATCGTCGCCATAGGCGGCATTACTTTAGAAAATGCGCCGTCGCTTATTAACGCAGGTGCCGGTAGCGGTGCACGTTCGGGTGCAGATGCCGTTGCCGTGATAAGCGATTTATTTGATGCCCCCGATATTCGGGCGCGCGCTGCGGCGTTCAGCAAATTATTCGAATAATCATTCGGCCTATAAAACCCCTATAAAACCCCTATTTTCAGCTCGCCCTTTATTTTTTAGGATACGACCATGACCAGTAAAAACGATGAACTTTTTGCCCGCGCTCAAAAAACCATACCAGGCGGCGTGAATTCCCCCGTTCGCGCGTTCCGCTCTGTGGGCGGCTCACCGCGCTTCTTCACGCGGGGTGAGGGCGCTTACGCTTGGGACGCCGATGGCAAACGCTATATTGATTACGTCGGCTCATGGGGGCCGTTGATTTTAGGCCACGCCCATCCAGAGGTGGTGCGCGCTGTGCAAGAAGCGGCTACTCGCGGCTTGTCTTTCGGTGCGCCGACCGAAGGCGAAATTGAAATGGCCGAACTGCTCACCAAGTTGTTGCCCAGTATCGAAATGGTCAGGCTCGTCAGCTCAGGAACCGAGGCCACCATGAGCGCCATTCGGCTCGCGCGCGGCTTTACTGGCCGCGACGATTTCATCAAATTCGAAGGCTGTTACCACGGCCACGCCGATAGCCTGTTAGTCAAAGCCGGTTCCGGCGCACTCACCTTCGGCCAGCCCGATTCCGCCGGTGTTCCCGCCGATCTCGCCGCGCATACCATCGTGCTCGACTACAACAACACACAACAACTCGAAGACACCTTAAAAAAAGCTGGTGACAAAATCGCCGCCGTGATTGTCGAACCCGTGGCGGGCAACATGAACCTCATCGCACCCAAGCCCGAGTTCCTGCAAGCCATGCGCCGCTTGTGCACGCAGTACGGCGCAGTCCTGATATTCGACGAAGTAATGACCGGCTTTCGCGTCGGCCCCACCTGCGCGCAAGGCCTCTATGACATCAAACCCGACCTCACCACGCTAGGGAAAATCATTGGTGGTGGTATGCCGGTCGGTGCGTTCGGTGGTCGCCGCGACATCATGGAAAAAATCGCCCCGCTCGGCCCCGTCTATCAAGCGGGCACATTGTCTGGCAGCCCCGTTGCTGTGGCCGCAGGGTTAGCCACGCTCAAATTGATTTCACAGCCGGGGTTTTACGAAGCGCTCACCGCTAAAACTTTGCGCTTAACCGAAGGCCTTACTGCGGAAGCAAAAAAACACGGCAAAGCGTTCTGCGCCCAAGCGATTGGCGGCATGTTCGGCATCTATGCACGCGCCACCCCGCCCACCAGCTATGCAGAAGTGATGCAATCCGACAAAGAAACCTTCAACCGATTTTTCCACGCCATGCTGGAGAAAGGCATCTACCTTGCCCCTTCAGCCTTCGAAGCAGGCTTTGTGTCAGCTGCGCATAGTGATGCGGATATTGCGGCGACTTGTGCAGCAGCGGGTGCGGTGTTTGAGAGCTTGTAATTGCTGCCGAAGTTAGCACCGTCATCCTCAAGAAAGAGGCTTTGTACAAATGAAAATAATGCTGTCGCGATCGTACAATGTTGTGGGTAGCCTGCTTTTAAGCTGGTTCCTTGGATGATGAATGGTGCTTCTCAACGCCACCTTTATCATCCAAAGAGCCACCCGTTGTTATTCTTCTGGATTTAACTTTTACCGCTTTTATTCTCAAACAATTACTTAGGAAGGCTCACCTATGCGTTTAATTATTTCTTTGCTTCTTCCATGGTTAACGTTTTTTACGATAGGTCGTCCTATTGCTGGCGTTATTTGCTTGATCTTGCAAATAACGCTTATCGGCTGGATTCCAGCAACAATCTGGGCTGTTTACGCTTTAAGCCAATACAAGACTGATCAAAAAATTGAAAAAGCTCTAGGCCAAAGAAGTGCGTAATTCGTTAAGTTATCTATTTGAAACATTGGGTTTTATGTAAAAAATTAACACTCGCGCCCAAGTTGTTTTGTCTGGCTTCGTTAATTGGAATGGCCACAGCATCTGTGGCAGTGATAAACGATACCGTCGAAAAAACACTGCTTTTGGCTTTGGAAAATTTAGTGTGTGTATCTGACACGCATAATGATATGGGTCTTGCGGCGACATGTGTCGCAACGGAGGCGGTGTTTGGTAATTAGCGGCACCGAAAGGTCGCAAGACATGCTTGAAGAGGCAATATCCATGCAGGTTTTCAGCCTTCTGCAAAGCGCCCGCCGATCACAATTAATCAATAACTTCGTAATAAGTACTGCGACCACCAGTAACTGATTTGCGCAGAACGCCGCGCACAAGTAGTTCGTTGATATCGCGCAGTGCGGTATCTGGGGAGCACTTGGCAATGGCGGCCCACTTGCTGCTGGTCAGCTTGCCTTCGAATCCGTCGAGCAAGCGATTGAGCAATTTTATCTGTCGCTTATTCATCGGTATACCGGCCGATTGTTGCCAGAAACGTCTCTTAGCCAGAACGGTATCTAGAGCTTGGTGGGTGGTGTCGACCGCACTACGCAAATTTTTGAGAAACCACGCAAGCCAAGCCGTTACGTCAAGCGAACCCTTTTGCGTGCGTTCTAATATCTCGTAGTAATGGCGCCGTTCGCGTTGAATCTGGGCGGACAGGCTGTAGAAGCGTTGCGGACTGCCATCGGCGCGCGCCAACAGCATATCGCCGATGGCGCGCGCGATGCGGCCATTACCATCATCAAACGGATGCAGCGTAACGAACCATAGGTGCGCAAGCCCCGCCATCAGAACGGGATGATCGACAGGAGTCGTATTCACCCAATCGATAAGTTGCATCATTTCGGCATCGAGCTGATTAGCTGGTGGGGCCTCGAAGTGAATCCGTTGCCGACCAATCGGGCCAGAAACAACCTGCATCGGGCCGGTCTTATCATCACGGAACGCTCCCACAAGAATCGGAGCGAGTCGGCTGTAGTTGGCTGGAAACAAGGCCTCATGCCAACCGAACAGGCGTTCGCGTGTTAGCGCAGCTTCGCAGTTCGCAGTAGCATCGAACACCATCTCCACCACACCTTCGATATGTCGATCCATTGGTGCAAGTGCGCCAATGTCCACGCCCAAACGGCGCGCGATGGACGAACGCACGGACTCCGCGTCGAGGTTTTCCCCCTCAATTTCGCTGGTTTTGATGACATCTTGCGTCAGTGCCGCTAGGTTGGCTTGATCACGCATCGCCAGCCCCACATCGGCCAAGCGACCAAGCAGCAGGCCTCGAGCATGACTGAATTCAGCTAAAGGCCCCGCCAACACCTTGATGTCGTAGTGCCACTTCGGCCAGTCCTTTGCTTGCCAAATGTAAGTGTAATCACCGCTTTTCATGCGGAGATTATGGCTCGCAAACTCCGCAATCGCAAGCTATTCGCCGCATGGGTGGAGAATCAAAAGTGGTAGTGGCCAAAAGTTGATGGAAATTTTTTAAGGCCAACTTAGCAAATTTGGGTAAGGGCTTTCGTTATTACTTAAATTAGTAAGCGAGCGATATTAAAAAATTCAATCTCAACCTTATGGTTTTTCACAAGCTGCACTGAAGTGATGCAGTCCGACAAAGAAACCTTCAATCGATTTTCACGCTATTCTGGAGAAGGGCATCTACCTTGCTCCTTCAGCCTTTGAAGCAGGCTTTGTGTCGGCCGCGCATAGTGATGCGGATATTGCCGCGACCTGTGCGACAACGAGAGCGGTGTTTGAGGGTTTGTAATTGCTAAATTGAAGAGGGTTGGTCTGACCAGTCACTTTTAAGAGAATATCCTTAGTAATAACCTGAACCATATTTCACAAAAATCTGGTCTATCTCCGTGACCGTTCGCTCAGTAATACATGCAATTCCCTCAACTGCAAGGATTGCCTTTTCCGGGTTAATTTTTTTAGCGTCAAATTCTTTTTCCAATACCTGCATCACTCTTACGTCTGGCTTTACTGTGACAACGCCAAAGGCGAGACGAAGATGCTGAAAAGTTGCAATGCCTACGTTTTTGACTTTTCCGATCGGATCATCCTTTCGACATTGCCATTGAGCGGACTCCGCCCACTTGTTTATCCGATCATAGTCGCTCATTTCTGCAGGGCCAAAATTATTAAGAAAAACAGAAACCAATTCCTGCAGGGTCTTATGTTTTTTCTCATCGGCGTGGCCCCAGATATCCTTAAACTCCTTCCAACCTATTTTCTTTAACATGTCGCCAAGCTGGAAAAGCGTAAGCTGTGAAAAGTGTTTGTTTACACACTGAATATGCGGATGAACTTGTTTTTCATAGTTTCTATTTGCAGCTAGTACGACGCTCATTAAAACAATTGCAGCATTTTTATTGGCCCCACTTGTACCTGGTTGAAATTTCTCTGCCTGAAGCTTGGCGGCGTCTCCGATAGATAGATGGGGGAAGTCGCTATACCCATGAGAACCCTCTCTCATGGGCATCCCCCGGAGAGCTTCAACTTTATCGACAATCTGCTCTTTAGTTACAGACTTTAATATTAAAAACAAGTTTTTTGTCATTTTTGAATCTCTCTATGTGCTGCAACAGAAAGCTAAGTATATAGGGTCAAGCTAAGTATATGGGTTCAGGTCTTTCGTTATTACATTAAGCGATAAATGGACGGGTGAATTGATTCAACTAAAGGTCAAGACCCTCGCAACCACTGCCCAGAAACTCGCATCCAGATTGCCTCTCCGGGCAGTTGTTTGTGTTCTGAGAGGCGAAAAATAAAGGCGAAAAATAAAGAAACATACGAACTTGAAAGACGTAAAAACGTGGTCAGTATGAGGCCGCGAATGTTCTGAGTGATGTACCTCGTTATTTCACTGCCTCGATAATCCCGATTTCGCGTTTCAAGAGATCGTTGGCCAGTTCCGACAGTTGCACGCCTTTCTTAGAGGCGATAGCCGAAAGATACGCCTGCACATCTGCGTCCAGATAGACCGGCAGATTCAACGTGGCATCAGCATGATAAAACTTGCCGCGCACCCCTTTAGAAAAATCAATTTCGGCGGGTATTTCGTCATCGTCCTGCGGGTAGTTAGTCGTTGCATTCACGGCCTCACCTTAGCGCGGTTCATCCGCATAAAAACGTTGTTCCCGTGGTGTGGCTGGGCGTATGGCCCAGTGTGAACCAGCGCTCCTCTTGCTGACGCGCCGCATCAAACACCGTCAAAGACAACGCATTCAGAAACACGGAGGCGGCTTGTTCAAACGTGAGACCGTATTTCTTTAAGTTGGAATCCGCTTTATGCGCGTCCCACTCGCAATCGTAGGTTAAATTCGCCATGCCGTCATTCTCATGTAAGCCCTTCGTTTTTTAAACAGTTGCCAGAGACGAGTTGTCGATCAGGGGCTTGGTTTCCCTAAATCAAAAACACCGTCGCTAACCCCAAGAAAATAAAGAACCCACCGCTGTCCGTTACCGCCGTAATCAACACACTCGACCCGATGGCTGGATCACGGCCGAATTTTTGCATGGTCATGGGGACGGCGACGCCGACGATGGCGGCGAGCATGAGGTTGAGGGTCATGGCGGCGGTCATGACTAGACCCAATTGTTTGCTGCCATAAAGCAGCCAGGCCATCAATCCAATCAGGCTGCCCCAAATCAAACCATTCATCATGGCGACGCAGAGTTCTTTTCGGAGCAGGCGGCGTGCGCTTTCTATTTGAATCTGGCCAAGCGCCAAGGCGCGCACAATCATGGTGATGGTTTGGTTGCCAGCGTTGCCGCCTATGCCCGCTACGATGGGCATGAGGGCGGCGAGGGCGACTAGCTTTTCAATGGAATTTTCAAACGCGCCGATGACGCGCGAGGCAATAAAGGCGGTGACCAAGTTAACCGCTAACCAAGCCCAGCGGTTTTTCAAGCTGTCCCAAACGGAGGCGAACAAATCTTCTTCCTCGCGCAAACCGGCTTGAGACAGGCGTTCGTTTTCTGACTCTTCGCGAATGAAATCCACGACGACGTTAACCGTGACTCGCCCGACGAGCCGATTTTTTTCGTCTGTGACGGGCGATGAAACCAAGTCATAGCGTTCGAAGGCTTGGGCGGCTATCTCGGCCTTTTCGTCTGACTGCAAGGTCAGCGGCTCCACTTCCATGATGTCGGCCACGAGCGCATCAGGGTCGTTAATGAGCAGTAGCCGCAGCGGCAATGCGCCTTGCAGAATGCCTTCACGATCCACCACAAAGAGTTGATCGGTATGGTCGGGCAACTCATCAAAGCGGCGCAGGTAGCGGAGCACGACTTCCAGCGTGATGTCTTCGCGAACGGTGACCGCTTCAAAGTCCATCAATGCGCCGACGGAATCCTCATCGTAGGACATCGCTTCGCGTAACTGTTCGCGTTCTTCCATCGAGAGCGAACGGAACACATCGCGCATAACGTTGCTGGGCAAGTCGGGCGCAAGGTCGGCGATTTCATCGGTATCGAGCTGCTCGGTTGCGGCGACCAGCTCTTCGGTATCCATCACTTCGATGAGCGTTTCGCGCACCGCGTCGGATACTTCGAGCAAAATTTCGCCATCACGGTCGGCCTTGACCAAATCCCAAACGAAAATCCGCTCGTCGAGCGGCAAAGATTCTAGGATGTAGGCAACGTCAGCGGGGTGGAGCTTGTCCAGCATGTCGCGCAACTCGGCGACGTGCTGCTTGTGCACCATGTTTTCCACCAAGGCGTGACGCGGCATTTGCTGACGACTGACCAAGCCTTCCACCAGACGATGACGCATCAGCAACTCCTGCACTTCGCGCAGGTTTTGCTGGATGTCTTCGCTGTGGCGAATTTCTTCGCGGGTGTCAGTTTCTTGAGCCATCGTCGCGCCGATTGGGGGGGCGGTTGAAAAAGGGGAAGAACGCGATTTTAGGTGTTCTTTGTGACGAATGTCTTGTTATTTTTGGCAGAGCGGAAAAACAAGGTGGCGGAGGGGTGAGTGAAAAGGTGGGGCGGAGGAATCAGGGCAGCTCTACATCACCCATGCGATTGGTGATGATGCGGCTGCGTGTTGCAAGATAAGGCGAATTGGGAATGCGCTCGAAGCGGCGCGGGTTAGGCAGCATGACCGCCAAGTGGGCGGACTGGTCAGCCGAGAGTCGGGCGGCAGACACGCGATAGTAGTGTTGGGCGGCGGCTTCGGCGCCAAAGACGCCATTACCCCATTCCGCCACATTCAAATAAATTTCCAGAATGCGTGGCTTATCGAGAACAGCTTCGAGCATCAAAGTAATAATAGCTTCTTGCCCTTTTCGCCAACGGGTTTTGGAGGCAGACAGAAAAAGGTTTTTTGCTAATTGCTGAGTGATGGTGGAACCGCCAGCAACAATTTTTCCTTTTTTCTGATTCTTCACCAAGGCTTTCTGGATGCCTTCCCAATCAAAGCCTTCGTGATCGGGAAACTTGGCATCTTCAGCCGCGATCACCGCCCGTTTTAAGTTGGGGGAAATGCGTTCATAAGGAACCCATTGTTGCTTGAGCTTGGCTTGGGGATTTTTTTCATGCAGCTCATCCAAGCGGATTTCCATGAAGTTCGATTGTGAAGGATTAACGAATTTCCACAGGACGATGCAGCCCAAATACCAAGCTTGCAACAGAATGAATAGGACAATGAGTGTGGCGAGCACACGCTTTGTCCAAGTCCAAACCAAGATCATGTGTTGCGGAAAACCGAGAGAACGGGGGATGTTTGTGGCCTGACGCCGCGCCACAATAAGAAAGACTCGGCCGCTTGCTCAATGAGCATGCCAAGGCCGTCCGAGAGTTGCGTGTTTTGACCCGGCCCACTTTCTTTTTGAATCGCCTTCAAAAAGGGAGTGAGCGTTTCTCCGTACATCATGTCGTAGGCCAAACCGTAAGGCGCGCACAAACCGGCGGGCACCTCTGGCGCGGCATCACTCAGGCTGGCCGATGTGGCGTTGATGACGACATCAAACTGCTGGCCAGCTAGTTCCTTGAAGCCGCAGGCGCTGAAATTGGTAGCGTCTTGAGTAAGCTGCGCAAATTCCGCATGGAGTTGGTGGGCTTTCTCAGTTGTGCGATTAGCCACCGTGAGCGTGGCAGGTTGCTCTAATAAAAGTGGCAAGATCACGCCACGCGCCGCACCCCCCGCGCCTAGCAGTAGAACACGTTTATCCTTCAGCACCATTTTCAAATTGTGCTTGAGATCGGCGATCAGCCCCGCGCCATCGGTGTTGTCACCGTGGATGCCGCTAGGCGTGAAGACCAGCATGTTGACTGCCTTTGCAGCCTCTGCCCTAGGCGAGCGTGTCGTCGCAATTCGCCAAGCGTCGAGTTTAAAAGGCACGGTCACATTCATCCCACGCCCTCCCGCCGCAATAAAATTCCGCACGGTATTTTCAAAGCCATCCAACGGCGCCAGCAAGGCTTCGTAAGCCATGTCTTCGCCCGTTTGCTTTGCAAAGGCAGCATGAATCTGCGGTGATTTAGAATGGGCGATAGGGTTGCCGATGACGGCGTAACGGTCAGTCATTATTGCTACTCCGCTCTGATTTGATCTGCGTTGGTAAAAATCCACGTTCTGGCAAAACTAATAATATCTGTGGTGTTTTTTAATGCTGCGGGGAACTTGGCGTAGGGCGAGGCCATGCGTACCACGCGCATGGCGGCTTCATCCAGCACTTTGTGGCCGGAGGATTTTTCTACGGTGACGCTAACCAAGGTACCGTCGCTTTTAATTTCCACATGGAGAAGCAGCTTTCCGTAGAGCTTACCTTTGGCTTCTTCGGGGTAATTTACATTGCCGATGCGCTCCACTTTATTGCGCCAATCTTCAAGGTATTGAGCGTCGACCGCCTCTTCTGTTCGCGCGCCAATAAACTTCTTGCGTGGGCGTTTGTTGTATTCATCAACATCTTTGTCGATTTGCGCTTCCATACGCGCAATGGCCAAAGCGTTTTGCGCCAGATCTAAACCATTGATGGGGCGCTCAGACTTCTGTTCGGTTTTGTGCTTGTTTAACTGAAAGCCCGAAAGGCTTTTACTTTGCGTCAACAAAATTTGTTGTTGTGCTTCCAATTCTTGTACGCGTTTTTGAGTTTCCATCAGGCTATCGCCGGGCTGCACTTGGTCGGCCGAGGGCATGGGTGTTTTGGCAATGCGGTTTTCGTCAGTATTGCCGCCGCCATCCAGATTTGCCTGCGCTTTGGCTTGCGCTTTAACCGGCTTACGCGCGTGTTTGCTGTTGACGAGAACAATATCGAGAACAGTTTCAGACCTACTGATAATGGCTTCCGGCACGCCGAAATGCACAGAGAGCAAGACGACGTGCAGCAGAATGGAAACGGTAAAGGCGATGGAGGTTGCCGTGAGGGGAATACCCCAATGATCGAAAAAAGCGGTGAGCTTATCGATCTTGGATGGCTCGGCAGTGCGGATTCCCTGAGGTGGCATGGGTTGGAATTTTACTCTGGAATTGCCCTGCCGTCGCCAGCGGTGATAGAGGGAGTTCTGGTCGCCTCACTAGCCGGATCAATAACGGGGTCTATGGCTGCTTTCGGCAGTGCCGTCTCTTCAGTCATTTCTTCTGTGTTTACTTCACCCATATCTTCCGCACCAACTTGGGATATCGCGGGTGCACCGGCTAGAGTTTCTACATAGCGACAGGTTGTTTCTAAACCAAGCAGATCCACCTCGCCAACCCGCACACGCACGCGGGTGCGTGGGTCGCAGGCGGGTAGTGACGGGCAGCGCAGAAACAGCGGGGCGCTTTCTAAGCGGACTAAACTTTCTTTTACGACGGTGGCTACGATAGGGGACGCGTTTTCACCCACGAGATTTTCCTGAAGCAGCCAACGCAAACACCAGTAACGTTCCATGCCACGCTGAAACTCGGCGTAGGTGGCGTAAGTGAGTTCAAAGTCGCGCATGGCAGAAAGCAATGCCTCGGAGCGCGCCGTAAACAGGGCCTCCTGGCCCGATAAATGGGAGATCAATTGCCATTGGTTGAGCAGATCCACGTAACGGCGCAGCGGCGAGCTGGCCCATGCGTAGCAATCCACGCCGAGGCCTTCGTGCGGCAGGGCGGCCGTCGTCATGCGGACTTTGCCCGCCGCTTGGGCGCGATAAATCGCCGCCACATTGTTGTCCGCCAGCAGCTTTCCCCAGGTGGAGTTGGCCGCAATCATTAGCTCGGCAACTAGCGTATCGAGTGGTGAACCGCGCAAACGGGGCACGAGTTCTACGCGACCCTCCGGCTCCGTCCAATCTACGTTAAAGCCATATTCCACCGAGCCTTGCCCCACAAACATTTTGCCGCGACCGGCTTCTAGCACGGTGGCTAGCTCCCACAGCAACGTGAGTTCGCGCTTGTAGGGAAAGTCGGGGACGGCGTTGTTTTCGAGTGTTTGCTCGTTGAACACCGGCTCAATATCGTGATGTCGCAGATTCGCGGCAATGGGTACTAACTCGATCCGCGAGCTTGTGCCACGTAGTGAAAAATCGCTCGCTATGTCGAGATACAGCGAAAGCGCAGGACAGGTGCGACCCGCCAACAGCGTGAAGCGGTTAACCACTTCGTCCGGCAGCATGGTGATTTTGCGGCCCGGCATATAGACGGTAGAAAGCCGCGAACGCGCAATGGCATCGAGCTGCGAGCCAGGCTGGATGCCGATTCCCGGGGCGGCAATGTGGATGCCGATACGCCAGCCACCGCCTTCGCTCTCGGTCAAATCGGTGACAGAAAAAGCGTCGTCAATTTCAGTGGTGGCTGCGTCGTCTATGGAGAAGGCGGCCACGTTGGCGAGCGGCAGGGCGTTGATGTCGATAACGGCGTTTGCGGGGTTTGCCCCATTCTCCGCCGCCTCGAATTCACCGAACGCGATTCCCTGCGGAAACTGGTCGAAAAGAAAACGGTTGAAGTGGTAATCATGCGTTGAGGGAATGGCGCCGCACTTGGCCAGCAGATGCAACGCAGTCTGGCCGGTTTCCTCGCAAGCCTGTTCCAACGCTTTGGTTTCGTTGCGATTGCGGTCCGGTTTGTAGAGTAAAGACTCAAGAATGGGAGGGAACTCAGCCGGTAGTTGGCCAGCTTTGAGTTCGTTGGTCATCCGCTCGATCGTCAGTGCCAGCAGGCGCTTCTTTTCTTGGCCCGCTAAAGCAGCCTTGAGAATTTCCGGCGGCGCTTTGCGGAAGCGGCCCTTACCTTTGCGGTGAAAATGGATCGGCGCGGCGTGCAAACAGAGCAGCACGGCAGCGGCTTCAATGGGGCTGGGTGGATGACCAAAGTATTCCTGTGCAAATTCTTCGAATGCAAACTCGCTGTCTCCACAGGTTTCCCACAGAAACTCGGCCTCCATGCCGGCCGCCTCAGTCGCCGCTTGTTCTAACAGCTCATTCGGCGCGGGCTGGGCAAAGCGAAGCAATACCGACGTGCTCTTTACCTTGACACGCTTGCCAGAGCTGGTTTCAATTTGCAGCGTGCTGACATTGTCAGCAAGGATAGAACCGGCCTTAAACGCGCCCTCTTCTTCAAACAGAACATTCATTGGAGCAACAGAAAACCGGAAAATTGAGGCGGAAAAATCAAGCAAGAATGGAGCAGATTATACCCGACAGGCCAGTCAGCCATGAGCAGGACTTGTGAGCCGAGCTAGTCCAGCAAACAGAGGCAATCGCAACAGGCGCGGCAAGTAAAAAATGTAGGCAGAGCACATAACGACTGCCAATAGCCCCTGGTGGTAGGCGGAGGAACCGGCACAGTGGGTGCGGTTGTTCCATCATAGACACTCCGCCCTAGCTTTAGAAATGCGCGCGGTACCTCACAAATCAGTGAGTCGCACTACGTGATTCAATATCCCAACCTTGATCTTTGAGCCTTGCCCAGGCAATCGCCAGATGCTCTGCTTTCAGGTTCTCCTTTTTACGGTTATTCCAGGAATGGACCAAAACCACCGCCTGACCTACAGAGTTGCGCGCCCCCGGTTCATGGCACATCACCCAGTGCATAGTACTTAGCAGCTCCATACCATAGGGGTTCTCAAAACCGTCAATCAGCTTGGCGACACGATCCATACGCGCCACTACGTCGGGATGGCCTTGCAGAAACCTATGAGTCAGACTGACCGCATCGGGGTTGATTTCAATGGGCTTAGCTGGCTTATCTTCGCCATCACCGTACCCATGTAAATAATGCCCCTCAAGTTTGATGAGTACATGGCGCAAATTGGGAGCATAAGGGCCAAATGGACGCGGTTCAAACTTCAGTCGCAAAGGCTGCCCGGCCTCCTGCATGAAATACATCAGCTTATGGATTTCCAGCAAGCTCACAAACGGATCAAGCAGTCCCTGTAAGTAACGGTCCATTAATGCAATCAAAGCCGCACGGCCCTCCGTCATCGGAGGTTTTTCGGTACGAATCGGCATTGCTCTCGCTTGTGGCGCGCCATTGGGGGCATACAATGCCACTGCGATTTCCGGCACAGAAGCAAACGCCGCTTCGATGCGTGGACGCACGTCTGCCCAGTTAAGACCACCATGCCCACAACCCAATGGCGGCACCGCGACGGAACGAATACCTAAACGGCGAATCTGCACCAGCAAATCGGCCAACCCGGTATCAATATCCACCAACCGGCTACGCGCTTTCCAATGGCCTTTGGTAGGGAAATTGATTATCCAGCGCGGGCCGCCCACCAATCCCCCCAAGTCAAAAATATGCATGTGTCCAAGACGCACCTCACCAGCCGCACATGCCTTTTCATACGCTTTACACATGTCGGGGTAAGCCTGCTTGAACTGGAGCGCAATACCCTTGCCCATCACACCCTCGGTATTCACGGTGTTGATAAGTGCATCTACCTGCGCTTCCAGAAGATTGCCTTGAGTAAGTTCAATCATGGTTTCAGTAGTACCACTCCTGTTCAACTTTAATAGCGGGAGGTTGTGTGGAATCTTTAAGCAACTTATTGACCTGTTGAGCTATTTCCGCATCATAACAACCTATGGATTGGATGGCTTCCCAAGGAACAAAATCTGCCACCAGAAACTCTGCGGCTTTTTTATCACGCCGAGACTCTCCCGCCCAATCGTTGGACCGGATGATACCCCAATCCAATTCAGCCAAGTCCGCCACATCCGCGAAGAAATCCGTCAAACGAGCACCCGCATTGCCACTGCTGAATGCCCAATCCCGCCTGAGTTCAATGGCAATCTTCATGCTGCTGACCAGATGTACTATATCTTTCTGACATCCCGACGTACGGCCCGTATTCCCTCGGTTTATCGTGAACAACATCGGCGAGCGCGGGCAAAAATAAAAAGGCACAAATTCACCCACAAAACGGCCGCCACAACAAGGTACGGTGAGCTCCTGCAAACGGCGCTGCTTGATTATGTTATTACCAATCACCGTGGGCTGCACGCCGGCGGTTTTCAGTGCCGCATCCGAGCGTAGGCCGCCCGCCGCAAGAATATGCGGCAGATTGCTCACATCCGTTATGTGATAAATCCAAGCCGTGGCAACGTCAATAGTCATAGGTCGAACTTATCATCAGACAAGGTGTTTTGCTCAGCGAGCGGGCGCGAAAGAAAAAGGTCAAATGTCATTTTTAGAACTTCAACTTACCTTGCGCCTGTGAAATCGGCATTGGCGACACCCCTTCCTCTCATGGTCGGACCGGCACTCTTGCCTCACGCCGCAACCCCGTTATCTTCTCGATCTTATCGTAAAACGGCGAGTTGCCGAATTGCTGGTTATTAAAGGCCACATATTGACGTATCAATTGCCTCGTCCTCACGAAAGCTGGGCCCCACAGACTTTCTCAACACAAAAATTAATCGAGTAAAGCCAATAATACGTCACTGGATTCCCGCCGCAGCCTACCCTAGACTGCGATTGGAGGGGCGGGGGACGGAAATGATGGCGGTGCTGATTCGGAGCTATTTAGGATCTGCCCTACCCTGTTGTGGGTAAATGTATTGGCCCAGTTTCAGCAAAGGCGATGATTTGATCTCGATAAGCATCAAACTGCGTAAAGCTGTGGTCGCCACCCTCCAGCACCACTTGCTCGCACCCCTTGTATTTTTCAACTGCTTGGCGATAGTCCAGCACTTCATCACCAGTTTCTACCAGCAGCAGAAAATGTTGAGGGGTCGAAAGTGTGGTTACTTCCATTGTGCGTAACGCATCAATATGCGCCTCGCTAAAATCAAACACTTCGTTCGTATAAAGATTGGTTTGCGGGCCAACATAATCGGCCAGCGAAAGATGTGCGACGACCGCCGGATTGATGAGCGCCGCTTTGATACTGTGTTTTTCTGCGAGATAAGTGGCGTAATAGCCGCCTAGCGAGCTGCCCACGAGCGTGACTGGCGTGCTGCTGGCGGCGATTTGCGTTTCGATCAACGCGATGGCGTCCAGTGGCGAATACGGCAGAGCCTCGCACCAGAACAAAGAACCCAAACCGAGTGATTCCATATGCTGCTTAAGGCTGCGGGCTTTGTACGATTGTGGCGAGGAGCGAAAGCCGTGGAGGTAAATAATCATGTGGTCAAACCCGTGGTTTTCGCTTGCGCAAAATTAGTTTGCAGAGACAGTTCGATCCGCCGCCCATTCACGCAGCGCCGCCACTTTTTCGGCCATGACCGTGGCGAGTGGTCGAGTACGCGCCAACTCTTCTGTGAGCAGTAGTTGGTCAAGGGGCTTTTGCTGGGCGTGGGCTTCATACAACGCGGAGACAATGGCTTGCTCGATTTCTGCACCCGAGAAGTTGTCGGCTGTGGCCGCTAGAGTGGGTAGATCGAACTGGGCGGTAGCCAACTCACGACGCGTTAAATGAATGGCAAAAATCTCTTCTCGCGTTTCAGCGTCAGGCAGGTCGACAAAGAAAATTTCGTCTAGGCGCCCTTTACGTATCAATTCCGGCGGCAGTTGCTCGATGTCATTGGCGGTGGCCACAATGAACACGCGCTCTTTGCGCTCCGACAGCCAGGTGAGCAGGCTGCCAAGTAGACGACGCGACATGCCGCCATCCGTGGAGCCGCTGCTGTCATTGCTCAGGCCTTTTTCAATTTCGTCTAGCCATAACACGCAAGGCGCCATGGCCTCTGCCGAGGCGAGCGCGTCACGTAAATTCCGCTCAGTTTCGCCTGAAAATTTGTTGTACAACGTGGCGAAATCAAAACGCAAAAGCGGTACGCCCCAAGCACCCGCCACCGCTTTTGCGGCCAAACTTTTACCACCGCCCTGTACGCCAAGCAACATCACGCCTTTGGGCGGTTGCAAGCCTGCTTGCGGCGCGCCGATAAAAATATTGCGACGTAATTCTAGCCAGTGTTTGAGCTTTTTCAGGCCGCCCACTTGGGCAAAGTTGGCGGTGTCCAGCTCTAAACTTAAAACGCCACTGGCACCGAGCGCATCATATTTATAGCGCAGCACGCGCTCTACATCCGCGAAGGTAATCTGGCTGTCGTTTCGAATGGCTTGGCGCGCCAAGCGGCGCGCATCGTCCATCGCCATGCCAGTGAGGTGACGCGCCAGCAAGTGCACAGCTTCTTTTTGAGCGCGCACAGGGCCACCCCCTTGGCTCGTCCACATTTTTACCTCTTCAACAATGAGCGCTTGTATTGTCTCCAAGCTGGGCAAGGCGAGCGAGAAGCGCGCACTCATGCGCGTCAAGTCAGGGTTAATGCTAATTCGCGGACTAACAAAAACAATCGTACGCGCCGTTTTGTTGTACTCCATCGCCACTTCACGAATCAGGCGAGCATTGACCGGCTCTTCAAGATAAGGATGTGCATCGAGCATGACGTAGATGCCATTTTGGGGAGTTTTGTCGATGTGGCGCAGCGCGTCACGGAACTCATAGGTTTCTGGTAAAGGGGACGACTGACCAGAACGACGCAGACCATCGGCAATGCTCCAGACAAAAAGCGCGAGGTTTTCGAGATTAGTTAATTGGTCCAAGAGCGCCATTACACGCGCTTCTTCATGCGTCTCAATAACGACAATCGGAAAACGCGATTGAAGAATGACGTTGAGGTCTTGTAGATCGTTCATGGATAAAAACTACTTGCTCCAGTTAACGGTGCCAGAGAAATACGTGCCGAGAATGAGCAAACCAAAAGCAATGCGATACCAAGCGAAGATGGTGAAATCGTGCGTGCTGATGTAACGCAGCAGCCAGCGCACACAAAAAAAGGCGGAGACGAAGGCCGAGACGAAGCCGACAACCCACATGCCGATATCGTCAACGCTGAGTAGGGCGCGTTCTTTCCACAGTTGATAAACGGTGGCGATGAGCAAGGTGGGGATGGCAAGAAAGAACGAAAACTCGGTGGCTGCTTTGCGCGAGAGGCCGAGGAACAAGCCGCCGATAATCGTTGCGCCAGAGCGGGATGTGCCGGGAATGAGTGCCAGTGCTTGCGCTAGGCCGAGCAGGAGCGCGTCACGCCAACGCAAATCTTCCACGTTTTCTACGCGTACCACATGCTTGCGACGTTCCGCCCAGAGTATGAATAGACCGCCGACTATAAATGCCAGCGCGACAGGAATGGCGCCGAAGAGATGCGCTTTAATAGCTTTCTGGAATAGCAGACCCAGAACCGCAAGCGGGATGAAAGCAATGGCGATATTGATAACGAAGCGCTGAGCTACGGGGTCTTTCGTTACACCCCCTAATACGTTCGCAAGTTTGGCGCGATACTCCCAACATAGAGCGAGTATGGCGCCCGCTTGAATGACGATCTCGAAGAGTTTGCCTTTTTCGTCATTGAAATTGAGCAAGTCGCCGACAAGAATTAAATGGCCGGTTGACGAGACGGGCAGAAATTCAGTGAGCCCTTCAACGATGCCGAGTATGAGTGCGTGTAGTATCGGAAGCCAATCCATTTTTTATATCCAACGAGTGAAAAACAAGGTGAAATTCAAAATTGTCGCGGGATGGTAGCACGATGAAATTCAGGCTTCATGTCAGTTTGGGCCTGTGTTTGCTTTTACGGTTTTTTTTGTAGTGGGGGCAATGTTGGCGGCATTCCCGCAGCCTTGAAGTCAAAGCGTACTTTATGGGCTTTGACGCCGGCCACTTCTAGCGTGCCGATTTTTATTGCGCCATTGATATTCAAGCCTTTTAGTTGGGCTGGGTCGAATGGGGGCGTGGCTTTGTCACTAGGGCTACTAGCGCTGCTGGTAGTTTCAGATTTGGCTGGAAGATATTTGTCTAGATTGAGTTGGTCGATGTTTGCGTCAATGTCGAGCGTCAGCGGGCTAAAGCGCGCAATGTGAACGCTGGCGGCGAGCTTGCTGGTATCCAGTTGCGCGCCCAAGTCGGCGGTGACAATTAGCCGCGCAAGATCAGCATGAATTTGCGCGGTGACTGGCAGAGTGATTTTCTTCGTGGGCAGCGTTGGGTGGGCAAGAATGAACTCGCTGGTGACCGTGGGCAGCTCAGCAATGCGTGTGCGGAGATCCGCTTTTAAGGGTGATTGCATATTGAAGTTCAAAGACGTGTCGCCCGCTCTGGCGTTGCCGGACAAGTGAATGGTGCCGATGCTGAGCACTTGATCGCTCATTTCGATTTGGGATAAAGCTAAACTTAACTTGGCCTCGATGTGCTGGGAGTTTTTGTTTTGAGAAGTATTTTCGAAAGCGTTTTCAAAAGAAACAGTAATAGGCTCGATGGTGGCCATGGTGGGTGTAATCGCTACTTTTGGAGCCTCAATTTTTGTTGTGCCCCCTGCGTTATCGGAAGGCTTTACAGTGAGCAAAAGGTCGCTGACGTCGAATGTCTTTTTATCGAGATCGTAGCGGTATTGGGCGGATAGCTGAAGATCCGCATGGTTATTGGCTTTCAGAGGCTCTTCTGGGGTGCTGGAGGTGATTTTTGCAGCGATTTTTAGCTTGCCTTCGGCGTTGTTGGCTAAGTGACCCGCATCAAGTTTGAGTATGTGCAGCGAGATTAACGACCTAGCTTTTTCATCTAGATAAGTGAGGGTGGCATTGGATAGAGCGAGCCCGCCAATATCAAAGCGAGCGGGCGGGTCATTGGGGTTCTTGGCGAATAGATCGTCGATGTTGGTTGTGCCATCGGCGTAGCGCACGATGTTACCCCGCAACCCTGTAAGTTCGATGGTGGTAAAAACCAGTTGCTTGCGAAACAGCGGCATGATCGCTACAGCAATATGTGCATTCTCCAGAGAAACCAAGGCACCTTGATCCTTGCTACCCTCTTTTTCAGAGAGTGAAGTTTTCCCTGTTTTTAAACCGAGGGATGGAAAAAAAGCTAAGGAAAAGCCGCCTTCAATTTTCAGTGTGCGATGCGTTTTATCGCGCACGATTTGTACCAGATCAGATTTAAGCTTGTCACTATCCAAAAGCGTCGCAAGCAACATGGCCGCGGCGATAAAAAAGACCAGAATGCCCGCGCAGATGATGACGATGAGTTTGAGCAGCTTCTTGTGTGATCTCATGGAAGTTTATTTGTTAAAAACAAGGGTTCTAGGCAGTGTTACCTAGATAGGGTCGCCGAGTTTAGCGCGCAACCCGTTTCCGCCAATACAAAAAGGAGGCTACATGAGTTTTATTAGCGAGTTTAAGGAGTTTGCTGTCAAAGGTTCTGCTGCGCGAAATTCGTGATAGTTTGAAAAAATAACCCGACTTATTCCTTCACCGCGCCTGGCCGCATGCTGCCTGCAATGATTTTGTATTCCAGTAAACGGCATTCCAGCGCACCGTTGAATAAAGGCGTGCGGCGCGAGGCTTTGAGGCGCATGGTTTTGGGTAACTCGGGGTCGGCAGAGAACAAGTAACAACGCCAGCCTGCAAAGTTTTGTTTCAGCGCATCGCCAATCTTGGGGTAGAAGCGCGCCAATTTATCCAGTTCGTCCAGCCGCACGCCATAGGGTGGATTGGCGACCATCACGCCTTCGGTGGCGGGTGGTTGAATCGGTGGCGGCACGACGTGCAACAAATTCGCGCACTGTAAATGGACGGCCGTATCCAGCTTTGCGGCGGCCAGATTTTGGCGTGACCGCGCAATCATGTCGTCGTCGATATCGCTCCCATAAATTTCTTGCTGCACGATAGGCTTAATGAGTGCTTCGGCCGCTGCGCGAATGCGGTGCCAGCTTGCTTCATCAAAGTTCAACAAACGCGCAAAACCAAAGGGGCGACCTAAGCCGGGTGCAATGTTGTGAGCGATTTGCGCCGCTTCGATCAGAAATGTTCCACTACCGCACATCGGGTCGAGCAAGGGAATGCCGGGTTGCCAACCCGCCAAACGCAGAATACCGGCCGCCAGGTTTTCTTTAAGCGGGGCTTCTACTGACGCGTATTTATAGCCACGCATGTAGAGCGCATCGCCGGAAGTGTCGAGATAGAGCGTGACTTCGTCGGCTGTTAAAAAGGTGTGGATGCGAATATCCGGCGCGGCGGTATTAACGCTGGGACGTTCGTCCATTTCTGTGCGGAAGCGATCGCAAATGGCGTCTTTAATACGGAGGGTGATGAAGTCCAAGCTGGGTAGTGGACAGCGGATGGCGGTCATGTAGACGCGAATCGTGCGACGGACTTCAAACCATGTATGCCACGGCAGCGAATAAGCCAAATTGAAAATATCTTCTTCGCGCTTGTAACGACCATGTGCTACACGCCACAAAACACGCGTAGCAATACGGCTTTCTAAGTTGGCGCGATAGCACACCACCCAGTCACCTTTGAAACTGGCGCCGCCGGGAACAATGGCGACGGTATTGGCACCCACCAGCGTTAAGTCTTCTGCGAGCAGGGCTTCTAACCCGCGCGGGCAGGTAGCGAAAAAACTTTCCATATTCTTTTTTTTCTCTTTTTCTAAATTGGCTAAAAAGGTTTAAAAACGACAAGCCAAATAACAGCAAATAAAATAAGTACCGGCAGTTCATTGAACCACCGAAACCAAACGTGAGACTTGGTGTTGCGATCCAGCTTGAAATCCTTAACCAGTTTTCCGCAATAGAGGTGGTAGGCGATAAGCACCAAGACGAGGGAAAGTTTGGCATGTATCCAATAACCCCAAGGTCCATAACCTAACCATAGCCAAAGACCTAAGGCGACGGTAAAGACTGCGCCGGGCGTCATGATGCCGTAGTAGAGTTTGCGCTCCATGATCTTGAATCGTTCGCGGCTGGCCGTGTCTTCGCTCATAGCGTGGTACACAAACAGGCGCGGCAGGTAGAACAGCGCGGCGAACCACGTCACCATAAAAACGATGTGTAACCACTTTATCCAAAGCATGGCATCTCCTTTATTTATGTTGCATTACATTCTGTCGCGCTGCGGCGAGTCCGTCGGCAATTTTCGGATACCGCAGACGCACGTTCAATTCTCGTTTCATGCGAGTGTTTTTTAGGCGGCGTGATTCACCCATAAACGACAGCATGGCCGGCGTGAGCCTGGTTTGGGCTTCAGCACGCGACACACGCGGTGCGCGCGGCAGCCCGAAGGCGTCGGCAATTTCATCGAAGTAGTCACCCATTTTTTGATCCGAATCATCGACCGCATTGTAGACGCGGCCAGATCGACCCGCCCACAGCGCGGCTAAAACAATGGCCGCCAGATCGTCTGCGTGAATGTGGTTTGTGTAAACGTCCTCATTGCGCAGCAGAACGGGATCACCTCGCCGCAAGCGGTCTAGGGAGAGCCGGTCAGCTGCATAAATACCGGGTACGCGCAGAATGGAGACGGCGACGTTGCTGCGTTGCCCGAAGCGTCTCAACACGGCTTCCGCATCGGCTCTGCGTAGCGCGCGCGGTGTTTGCGGGTGCGTAGCGCGCGTTTCGCTGACAATTTCGCCATTGCAGTTTCCATAGACGCCACTGGTACTAATGTAAATAAGACGCTGTGGTAAAATTTTTGCCTTAGCTAGCGTGGATACTAAGGCGCGTGTTCGACGGTCGTGTGGGCCTGATTCTTGAGGCGGCGCGAAGTGCAAAACAATATTGGCTAAGCCGGTTAACCGTTTGAGTGTTTGAGGTTCATCGAGGTCAGCAAAAATTGGTGTGACGCCTAGCGTGCGAAGTTCGGCAACTTGGTTTTTTGAGCGCACGACGGCATAAACGCGGTAGTGCGGGTTTAGCAGAGGGATCACGCGTCGCGCAATGTCGCCACAGCCTATGATGAGCAGTCGTTTCACCGATGCATTTTAACGGAAAACCTCCCTTCACTTTCTTTTCACTTCCTCTAATTACCTATTCCAACCCCTTACATCCCACGCGTTTATAACCATGACCCATCGCATCACCGTCCAACCCAGCGGCCACAGTTTTGAAGTTGAACAAGGCAAAACCATATTAAGTGCTGCGTTGGATGCGGGTATTAATCTGCCGTATGGTTGCCGCAATGGCGCGTGTGGTTCTTGCAAAGGTCGCGTGGTGTCGGGCGAGATTGAGCAAGGCGAGTTTCAAGAGCGGGCCTTGTCGGCCAAAGACCAAGCAGCGGGCTACGCCTTGTTTTGTTGCGCACAGCCATTGAGCGATGGAGTGATTGAGTGCCGAGAAGTGGGCGCGGTGCGCGACATTCCCGTGCGCACCATGCCCTGCCGAGTGGAGCTGATGGAACGTGCCGCACCGGATGTGATGGTGCTAAAGCTCAAGTTGCCCGCCGCCGAACGCTTGCAATTTTTGGCGGGCCAGTACATTGATGTGTTGTTGAAGGACGGACGCCGCCGCAGTTTTTCTATTGCCAATGCCCCGCACAACGACGAGTTTCTTGAGCTGCATGTTCGCTTAATGCCCGGCGGATTTTTTACAGAACACGTGTTTACCAAAATGAAAGCGCGCGACATTCTGCGATTTACTGGGCCGCTGGGCAGCTTCTTTCTGCGCGAAGACAGTAAAAAGCCCATTGTATTGGTGGCGGGTGGCACGGGTTTCGCCCCCATCAAGGCGATTATTGAACACGCATTGCAAGAAAAAACCACACGCCCCCTCACATTGTACTGGGGAGCACAGGTCCAAGAAGGCCTATACATGGGCGTCTTGGCGGCATCATGGGCGGCTCAGCACGCCAATTTTAAATATATTCCAGTCCTCTCTGGCCTCAGTTCTGACACAGAGAAATATCAAGATCACGAAGATCAGTGGACGGGTCGCACTGGCCTCGTGCATGATGCGGTTATGCTCGATTTCCCTGATTTATCCCAACATCAAGTTTATGTCTGTGGCGCCCCGGCTATGGTGGACGCCGCAAAACGCGATTTTGTGACGCGTTGCCAGTTGCCCGAGGAAGAGTTCTTCGCCGATTCATTTACCTTTTCTGTCGATACGGTTTCCGTATGAGTAAAAACATATTAATTAGTCATGAGCCAATTCTGAACCGTACTAGTGCGATTACCGCCACACGGCTCATCGTTCACGCCTCAACAAGCGCGGAAGCCGCAGAAAAACTGAACTTGCTTAATGATGTTTGGCCGGGTGAACGCACCGTGTTTGTTAGCTTAGGCGGCGCTCCGCTGGATGCAGGCTTGCTGTCCTGGCAGCCGCAGGCCAATGCCATGGTCGAAATTCCCGCAAACGCGCTCAGCCTACCGGCCACGCTGGCATTAATGACGCAACTTCAACAAGCAGGCGTCCCGTTATGTCTGGAAGGCTACCAACCCGGCGTGGTTCTTCCCGCAGGCATTGATTTCCGTTTTACCTTGGCGTCAGCCACAACCCCTATAGAGAGCGCACCCGGCATCGCTCTCGCGACGGGTCTTGAAGATAGCGACCAACTGGATAGTTGCGCTCAAAAAGGTTTTGGTGGGGCAACCGGCTGGTTCTTTCTCAAGGGGGTTAAACCGGCTAAAAAACTCAACACCAGCCAGGCGCAAATCGTTCGGCTGCTCAATCTTGTGCGCAAAAACGCTGATGTAAAGGAGATTGAGGCGGTTCTTAAACAAGACGTGACGCTGTCTTTAAAAATGTTGCGGTATATCAACTCAGCTGGTTTTGGTTTGTCGGTTGAGATTCAGTCTTTTCGCCATGCCGTCACTATGCTGGGCTACGACAAGTTAAATCGCTGGTTGTCGTTATTATTGGTCACCTCAAGCAAAGATGCCGCCGCACCGGCACTGATGCAGGCTTCCGTGACACGCGGGCGTTTTATGGAGCTGATTGGAAAAAGTTTTGTAGATAAAAATGAAACCGACAATTTGTTTATCACCGGTGCGTTCTCATTAATTGACACGCTACTGGGCGTTTCGATGGACGTGGCGCTGGCGGAAATGACCTTGCCCGAATCCGTCAATGAAGCCCTGATTGATCGCCAAGGCAGTTATGCCCCGTTTCTCGAGTTGGCCTTGGCTTGTGAACAGCCGGATGCAACCACTTATTGTGCACAAACTGAAGGTTTACAACTTTCCGCCGATACTGTTAACCGTGCGCTGTTTGAAGCGCTCCAATTTGCAGATAGCCTACAGTTGAATTAACGCTCATCTGAAATTGTTAACGTATTTTGTGTTGGAGATACGGTATTCGGATGAGTAAAACCATAGTAATCAGCCATGAGCCGGTACTTAATCGCCGCCGCGCCATAACAGCCACCCGTATTACCGTTCACGCCTCTAACAGCGAGGATGCCGCCGCCCAACTCAATTTGCTGGGCGACGTTTGGCCGGGCGGACGCACCGTGTTTATCAGCTTAGGCGGGGCGACACTGGATGTAGGCTTATTAAGCTGGCAGCCACCCCCGAATGCCATGATTGAAATTCCAGCAACCGCGCTGGCTGCGCCAGCCACCGTGGAACTGCTGGCGCAACTCCAAAAAGCAGGTATCCCACTATGCCTGGATGGTTATCAGGTCGGCATGGCTTTGCCTGCCGGTGTTGAGTTTCGGTTTACTTTAACCCCATCCACAGCCCGTATTGAAGGCGCGCCCGGCATAGTGCTGGCTACCGGTTTAACCAACAGCGATGAACTCGATCAATGTTCACAAAAAGGCTTTGGCGGCGCAGCAGGCTGGTTTTTTCTCAAAGGTGTAAAACCTGCCAAAAAGCTCAATTCGAGCCAAGCGCAGATTGTTCGGCTGCTGAATCTTGTGCGTACCAAAGCTGAAATCAAGGACATCGAGGCGGTATTAAAACAAGACGTGGTGCTGTCGTTCAAATTATTGCGTTACCTAAGCTCTGCCAGTTTTGGCTTATCCGTAGAGATTCAGTCTTTCCGCCATGCAGTGACCATGCTGGGATATGACAAGCTCAACCGCTGGTTATCACTGCTATTGATTTCCTCCAGCAAAGAAGCCGCTGCCCCAGCATTGATGAAGGCCTCTGTTACGCGCGGACACTTCATGGAGTTAATCGGTAAAAGTTTCGTAGATAAAAATGAAATCGACAACCTGTTCATTACCGGTGCTTTTTCATTAATCGACACGCTACTGGGTGTGCTGATGGACACCGTACTCGCTGAAATGACTTTGCCGGAAACCGTTACAGAAGCGCTGGCCACGCACCAAGGTCCCTACGCCCCCTTTCTTGCCTTGGCCCTAGGCAGCGAACAATCGAGCGCCACCAGTTTTAATGCTCAAGCTAAAATCTTGCAGCTTTCCACTGATGCAGTGAACCGCTCTATGTTTGAAGCATTGCAATTTGCAGACAGTTTGGAAATGACTTGAGTAAGCTAGTTTGGCCGACAGAACTATTTTCCGCGTGAAAAATTAGCTGCGCTGTTATTGCAAGCGACCCTATTAAAGTTGTTTACTCGATCTCGCCTAAGTAAGCCGCCCGCACCTTGGCGTTGTTAAGCAAAGCCGTCGTTGAGTCAGCCAGCGTGATTAGACCACTTTCCATCACATAACCACGGGATGTGACGGAAAGCGCTAAATGCGCGTTTTGTTCAACGAGCAAAACCGTCACCCCCTCAGCGGCGACGGTTTGAATAACCTCAAACACCTTCTGCACCATCAGCGGCGCTAAACCCATGGACGGCTCATCGAGCAAGAGTAGTTTAGGGCGACTCATCAGTGCACGGCCAATAGCGAGCATTTGTTGTTCACCGCCAGAGAGTGTGCCGGCGAGTTGCTTGGCGCGTTCCTTGAGGCGCGGCAGCAGCGTGTAAATGCGCGCTAAATCCAGTTCGATTTCTGCGTGGTTGTTTCTGCAATACGCACCCATGGAAAGGTTCTCTGCCACGCTGAGTCGGGCAAATACCCCGCGCCCTTCAGGCACTAAGGCCAGACCGGCGCCTACCATTTTATGAACGGGCGAGTTTGAGATGTTTTCGCCCGCAAAATGGATGCTTCCTTTTACGGTTGCCTGAGCTGCGCCATGAGCTGACCCATGAGAAGTTATTAAGCGCGCGATGGCTTTTAAGGTTGTTGTTTTCCCCGCGCCATTAGCGCCGATCAAACAGACAAGTTCACCCGCGCCGACTTCTAAACTAATGCCTTTGACGGCAGCGATGCCGCCGTAAGAAACATGGAGCTGATTAACCTTAAGCAAGCTCGCCCCCGAGATACGCTTGAATGACTTTTGCGTCGCGCCTTACTTCAGCGGGCGTGCCCTCAGCAATTTTTTCGCCATAGTCGAGCACGGCCAGGCGATCACACAAACCCATGACCAGCTTCATGTCGTGTTCAATCAAAAGCACGGTTGTGCCGTCGCACCGTATTTGTTCAACCAATTTTCTGAGTGCTAATGTCTCTGTCGCGTTCATGCCTGCGGCAGGCTCATCGAGCGCGAGTAGCGTGGGCTCACTGGCGAGTGCGCGCGCGACTTCTAAGCGGCGTTGGTCGCCGTAAGCCAAGTTGCGCGCTAGGACATTGCTGTGTCGATGGATGCCTACATACTTTAGAAGTTCTTGCGCGCGCTGGGTAATGCCCTCTTCCTCGTCACGTGTTGAGCGATTGCGTAACACTGCACCAATAACCCCTGCGGAACTTCGTAGATGGCGTCCGACCATGACATTTTCCAGCGCAGTCATATTGGCGAAGAGTCGGATGTTTTGAAAAGTACGTGCAATACCTTGGGCCGCCACTTCATGGGGCGCACTAATATTGAGGGGCGCATCGTTGAAAATAAAGTGCCCACTGTCTGCGGAGTACAAGCCGGTGAGCACATTGAAGAAGCTGGTTTTACCTGCGCCATTGGGGCCGATGAGGCCATAGATTTCACCACGACGAATGCTGAGCGATACATCGTGCAATGCACGAACTCCGCCGAAGTTTTTACCAATACCGTGCGCTTGTAGAAGTGTTTCCATCAATGCTCTATTGATTGCTCTAGGACTGCCCAATGGACTCTTCAACAGGCTTGGGATGGCCGGAAAGCTCGCGTTTACGCCGCTTTTCAGGCCACAAGCCAGCCGGACGATAGAGCATGACGGCGATGAGTGCCAAGCCGAATAGCAGCATGCGAAGTGACTCTGGATCCAGCAATACTTTGCCGAAAAGCGCTTGTTGAATGGGAATTGCGCCTTGGCGCAAAACTTCCGGCAAGATGGCGAGGAGTAGGCCACCTAGAATCACACCGGGAATGTGGCCCATGCCGCCAATGACCACCATGCACAGCACCATGATGGATTCCATCAAACTGAAACTTTCTGGGCTCACATATTCTTGAAAGCCCGCGAATAACCCACCTGCTACACCCCCAAAACTTGCGCCAATCGCAAAGGCCAGCAGCTTCACATTGCGCGTATTGATGCCACAGGCTTTTGCGGCGACTTCGTCTTCGCGTATGGCTACCCAGGCTCGGCCCAAGCGCGAATCTTCTAAGCGAAGCGTGATGAAAATAACGAGGAGCGTGAGCAGCAAAAATAGGTAGTAGTAGAGATACACCGAGGGAAAGCTCAAGCCAAAAACATCCAGGGTTTTAGATAAAGGCTGGGTGGCGATACGGATAGGGTCAATCTGACTAATGCCTTGTGGGCCATTGGTAATGTTGATGGGTGAATTTAGATTGTTCAGAAAGATGCGCACAATTTCACCAAACCCGAGTGTGACGATGGCGAGATAGTCACCGCGCAAACGCAATGTGGGCGCGCCTAGCAATGCCCCGAAGACGCCCGCTACAAGCGCCCCTAGGGGCAATACCGCCCACACCGGCCAGTGCAAGCCGAATTGTGGAGAGGCAAGCAGCGCATAGAGGTAAGCACCGACAGCATAGAAGGCGATGTAACCAAGATCGAGCAAGCCCGCCATGCCCACCACGATGTTTAAACCGAGCGCCAACATTACGTAAAGCAAAGCGAAATCGAGCACGCGCACCCACGCGTTGCCGGCACTGTGACCGATGAGAAATGGAAGAAGAGTGAGTGAGAGCGCGATGAGGAAAAGACCGGCCCATGCCTTGGCTGAGTTGTGTTTTTTCACTTCAGGCTCGCTCCGCAAGTTTTTCGCCCATCAAGCCAGATGGCCTAAAGACCAACACTAAAATGAGTACGAAAAAAGCGAAGATATCTTGATAGTGCGAGCCTAGAACACCCCCAGTAAGGTCGCCGATATACCCTGCGCCTAATGACTCAATCAAGCCTAGCAATAAGCCGCCCAACATGGCCCCGCCTAGGTTGCCTATACCGCCAAGAACCGCAGCACTAAAGGCTTTCAGGCCGAGCATAAAACCCATGGTGTTGTGTGCCGTGCCGTAGTTTGCGCTGATCATGACGCCTGCAATAGCCGCCAATGCAGAGCCGATCATGAAGGCGGTGGAGATAATGGCGTTGACGTTGACGCCCATCAGCCCGGCGATTTGTGGATTTTCCGCCGTGGCTCGCATGGCTCGCCCAAGCCGCGTGCGATTAACCAGCATCATTAGCCCCAACATGATGAGTAGGGCAATGACGACGACGGCGATTTGCACGTCGGTAATTTGTGCGCCGCCGATCTCGCGCACCGTGTTGGGCAAAATAGGCGGGAAGGCGTGGTGATTGCGCCCCCAAAAAATCATCGCTACTTGTTGCAGCACAACCGATACGCCAATTGCGGTGATAAGCGGCGCCAAGCGTGGCGCATTGCGTAGTGGGCGGTAGGCAACGCGCTCTATGGTAAAGCCAAGCGCCATGCAGATTGGAATGGCGGCCATGAGCCCGATTAGCACGATGACTGAACCGGGCAATCCACTGTCGGCAAGACCAACGATGACGGTGAGCGCCGTCAACGCGCCCATCATGACCACTTCACCGTGGGCAAAATTGATAAGACCGAGAATGCCATACACCATGGTGTAACCGAGCGCCACAAGCGCATACACGCTGCCATGGACTAGGCCGTTGATGATTTGTTGAATGAAGGTATCCATGGGCGGCGGGGTTTATGTGACTGTTTTAACTTTTGTGACTTTTCTTGCGCCTAGTGGCTCTCTAGGGTTGCGCTTAGTTAAAAGCCGCTTGCGCTTGGGCTACAAGCTGATCTAAAAGGGCCGCGGTGTTTTCTGGATATGTGCAGCCGCCATGACCTGTACAAATTATTTTTACCTCTACCCCTTCTAACAGCTTGGGCAATTGAGCAATAGAAAGACGCACGGCGCCCATGTCTTCCGTTACCACATTAGGTGGAAACTCTAAGCGTTCGTTCGAGAAGTTAAACGCATCGCCGACAAATAAAACGCCACGGAAAACATACAAGTACGAACCGGGCGTGTGACCAGGGAACGGTATGGCTAGCACTTTTTCACGCCCATCACCGACAGGA
>Ga0209181_10001030_pt1 | contig 49567 bp, 34 predicted proteins | sample MAT05_FD_187208 | JGI IMG/M metagenome (GOLD analysis project Ga0209181, IMG submission 187208) | Freshwater microbial communities from Lake Fryxell liftoff mats and glacier meltwater in Antarctica - MAT-05 (SPAdes) (version 2) | ecosystem: Environmental > Aquatic > Freshwater > Ice > Liftoff... | reverse complement strand
GTACTCGTGTTTGAAGGCGTCAGCGTTGCCGTAACCGTGCTTGAAGGCGTCAGCGTTGCCGTAACCGTGCTTGAGGGCGTCAGCGTTGCCGTACTCGTGCTTGAGGGCGTCAACGTTACCGTAACCGTGTTTGAGGGCGTCACCGTTGCCGTAACTGTGTTTGAAGGCGTCAGCGTTGCCGTAACCGTGTTTGAGGGCGTCACCGTTGCCGTAACTGTGTTTGAAGGCGTCACCGTTGCCGTAACTGTGTTTGAAGGCGTCACCGTTGATGTACTCGTGTTTGAAGGCGTCACCGTTGCCGTAACCGTGCTTGAAGGCGTCACTGTCGCCGTAACCGTGTTTGAAGGCGTAAATGTAGGCGTGCGCGAGGCTGTCGGCGTTAATGTCGAAGTGGCGGAAGGGGTGAGGGCACCAATACGCAAAATGGGCAATTGATCGAGGTCATCTGACCATTGTACCAAAAGCCGAGAAATCCAAGCAAAACCTTCGCCGTAGCGAATGAGTATCCAGCTTTTTTCGAGGTCTCGTCCAACCGTTTGAATGACGGTGCCATTGACCACTTCCCCCACAACCGGAAAACGCACCCCCGGACCTGAACGGACATAAGCCCCAACCAGACCCGATCTCACCCAGTTTCCTATTGGTGTCGGAGTCGGTGGCAAAATAATGGTAGCCGTCGGCGAAGATGTTGGTGTTGAGGTTGCCGTAGCGGTCGGTAATTCCTGTGAACTCACGGGCACAACAGCGCACAACAACATCAATGTGAGCAAAAAAGCACGAGTTAAACGCATCAGTACATTTGTCTTTTGGCGGCAGAATAACGAGGTACCATAGTAACATCTGCCCTCGTTTTCAGCCAGCGCAATCTCGGATCACACAACTACTTTTTTGACCTCAGCTACCCACCGTGAACGACAACGGCTGACCTAGTGCTTGTTCGTTGGCGTAAAGCTGCACTGACCATGCCCCCGGCGTTAAAACGACCTCCGCTGGTTCTATGAAAAACCATAAACAAAAATCAGGGTCATTATCGTTGACCGTAAACGACTCGGTGAAGGCGTTATCGCCGCCATAGAACCAATCCACTTTCATCACTGTGCCTATCGTGATGTTTAACGCGCGGGCGGTGATGTAGATCCGTTGAATATCCGCCGCAAAGGACGTTTGCAAGACATCCGCACATCCATCTGAATCACGCACTGTGAGGGCGGTCGCCAAATCCACAAAACTCGTATTGCCGAGGGTACCGCCAGCCGTCATCCCGGCATCGCTGAGGTTATCGTTATTGGTGGCACCCAAAGGCGCGGGGGTGGCATTACTACCCGGTACGATAACGCCTCCCCCGATGCCCGCTTGATCATTGATCACCTGTTGGGTTGCGGGGAGCGCCGCTTGCAAGGTTGCCAACAACAAATTATTCCGCGTATTGATTTGATTGATCGCGCTTTCCGCTGCTACGACAGTTTGCATCGCCTCGACCTGCTGCGATCCAAGACTTTCTGCCAACGTGGTCGCCTCAAGGATATAGCCTTCACGTTCGGCACGCAAAGTCGCGGCGGGGTCTTCGGGCGTCAAAGCGCTGCACGCACACAAGAGGCTAACCAACCCCATGAATCCGCCTTGTGCCGCTAATCGGAGCCATCCATCCCTCATAAAATCCTTCCTCTATCCATTTCAACCGTCATAAGTTTAGGACATTAGCAGATTTTGGAGCCTTGTACTAGACTCATCCGCTGGTCAAGTGTGCCGCAGCAAACGGCGCACGGCTATTGCGTTAAAACACGACTCCTGCTACAATATCGTCAAATTCGCCCCCATAGCTCAGCGGATAGAGCGTTGCCCTCCGAAGGCAGAGGCGCAGATTCGATTTCTGCTGGGGGCACATGAAGACCTCGCATTTCCATCTTCGTAAAGCTGCCCTCTGAGTATAAGAAATTGCTCAGCCCACGCCTTTAAACGAAAATCAACTATTCGTTGGCGGTCAGTGTCGTAAATCAATTCCTCAAACAAATTATGGGCAAGATCATGACGATCTTGATCATCACCTCCCTCCCAAAGGGATGGGATTTTTGAGATTGCTTCAACACAAATCGTTAGCTGTAAATTGATTGTTTCGACTTCAGTGGTATAGGTTTGCCAATACGCTAGTTCGCGTTCTAGCTTTTGCTTACGGCTAAGATATTCTGCGCGATCAATATCTCCATCCTCGAATAAATGACGCGCCGCGTCTAGTTTGCGCTTGGCTTTGGCGATTGTGACCGTTTTCTTCTCTTGAATATCATTAATTTGCTTGGTATTTAAGCTACCAATTTCGACAGCCAAAATTTGCATTGCCTCCAATGCACGTTCATCAACTGTCAGCAGGTGACACAATCTCAAAAAATCTCCTTCGATTTCTTGGCTGTATACCATCTTACGTTTGCAACCACATTCAAGACCGGGACGATGACGATAACTGCCTTTGCCGGTGTCGGTTTTATTCTTCCCAATAAGCCGAGTCCTCAGGTTTGGGTTATTCATCTGAACCGCGAGTGTGTCACACTGAGCACAATATAAAAGTCCAGACAATGCATAAATACGTGAAGATACTTTTCTGCCTCGATCAGGCTGCTTAAAGGATCGTTCTTTCGAGATTTCTCCTACACGACGTAGCAGACCAATGTCAAAAACAGCGCGATCGGGGTCAAGAGCAATCTCTTTGGGGTTAAGATCATACGCTGGACGGTCTTTCGCGCGCTTGCCCAAGACAATTCCACCATATTCGATCCATGCTTTTGTAACTCGCACAATGTCATTGATATCAAGCGGCTTTGGAAGCCCGTATCGCGAACGAAATGCCCATCCTTCTTCATGCATTATCTTACAAATCATTGCCCTACCTTGATTCAAGACATATAGTTCTAGAATTCGAGAAGCGCAGTCGTAGTAACCCCTCCAAACTGCTCCCTCTTCGGGCGGCTCTTGGTCTTTCAAACCCGACTGCCATAGACCCGTAGGCAATAACCAAGCACCCTCTGGCGACGGCATGAGATAACCTTCTTTATTTCTCTTTGTGCCAAAAGGTGGAATGCCAACGGTTTTGTTGAGTGATTTCTTGTAGGCGATATTTGCTTTGCGGCGAATAGAAATGTCAACTGCATAATATTCATCAAAAAGTGCTGCGAGTTGCGCCATCAGGCGACCTTGCGGAGTAGAGAAGTCGACACTTCGATTGGGGTCGGCAAGCACAAGACGAATATTATGCCTATCCACAAAGTCGAGCAAGTCGCCAATGCGCCAGCCCCGTCGATGAAGGCGTGAAAGGTCATAAGCGACGATTGCAGTGACATCACTATCGCTCATTCGGGCTTTGAGTGATAGCCAACCGGGGCGATTCTGTTCGTGCATTCCCGACTTGTGTCCCTCGGCGTCTTCGTACCACTCCATTGTCCATCCGTGTGCTTCGCAAACTCTTTGGATACTTTGGCGCTGGATTTCAGGGCTGACGAGATCTTTTTCTGTTTTGACCCATGACCGCCGGATGTAGCAAAGTGCCACATTGCGAGCGCTGCTGTCCTTAATCGCATTCCGCTTATTTGACATCGCTTCAATTTCCTTATAGTCGATTAGTTCCTCTATTTGTTAAAGTCCAGATCGCTTCTCAGGCTCACAGTCGCGTTTTTTTACAGCTTCAACTACTGCGCCAAGAAATGCAGAAAATCCGTAAATAACTTCAGTTCGAAGATATTTCTCTCCATAGTTCGCAGCAAGCTGATGACACAAGTCTCTGCTAAATTGGTCGAGTTCCTTCGTAACGTTTGGTTTTATAGTGTCGGTCATATATGTACTGCACCTTACAAAGTTTTTTACGTCTTTAAGTATTTTTTGTGTCGCTCAAATAAGTACACACCGAAAGACAGCGACAGAAGAATTCTCTTTTGTCGATATTGTGTGAGAAAGTTCTTTGTACGTTTTAAATAATTGGCATAGTGCCCATCAATTTTTAGATAGGACAACAACAAATTGGCAATAGGAAATTGCGGGGTTGAGTTCTTTATCATATCGAGTCGGACTCTAGCAGATCGGCAAATAAAGAGTCAACAAGCAGACTCGATCAACATCCAGCGGCATTTTGTGGCTAAATTCGAAAATTCTGGGGGTTAGTCAGCAGAAATATGTTTGTGAAGGGTCGTCGAAAAAATACGAACTATACGCAAGGCTGCCTGACGCGCTTCGAGGGTTGGCAATTTATGAAACTCACTGAGCATCATCTGATCGAGCGCGTCGATCTGAAAATCTCCCTCATAAAAGTATGAGATGGGGACATTGAGAATTGCAGCGAAATTGGCAAGTTCAGTTGCGGGTATTTTACGCTTGCCGTTTTCGTATTCAGACATGGCGCGTTGGTCTTTACCAGCAGCAAGTGCAAAATCCTCTTGAGACATGCTGATACGTTCTCTTGCCTGACGTATAAGCCGCCCCATTTCCACTTGATTGACCACGCGACCATCCTGAAACTGAATAAATGATGATTGCGATTTTACAAAGATGCTCATATACTGTGAATTGTACTTCTACAATGAGGAAGTATTCTCAAAAATGCTGTTCCGTCGATTTTCTAGTGTGTGATGGAGGCGTCTCATGAGCGGTGGTGGCGGCACGTAATTTGTTCGCAGCACTGGGGCAGCAGCTATCAAGTCGCTGCCCTACCCATTTTTCACCATTCCCATTTCATGATATAGCCCTCATACATGCGCGGATGTTTTTCGTGGTAACGATACTCGACGCGACCGCCAGACAACGCAATAGCATAAGTGCCGTCTAACACCTTTGAGCGCCGCGCATCCTGTTCTATCAAAGTCACTTTTCGAGGCAAGCCAGTTCGAGGGAATATCACACTGATACTAAGGCTTTTGGTTGGGTGATCAATCTGGGTTTGAAAGTTGCCGGGGTTATTGGTAAAGCCATTTTTAACTATTCGGTCAATGGCAATGTGTTCAATATCGCCTTTGTATTTGGTTTCGCGGAGCGAAATTAGGATTTTCCAGCGATACCCTTCCTTATAGCGATCTACCACAACCCCCGGAGTACAGTGGTACTTCGCAAATAAATCCCCATCACCCCATGCTTGATCTTCGATAGCGACTACAGCATCTTGAAGAAACTCCACCGTTTGACGCTTTGAAAAGATAGCGGTCAATCCTCGTCCGTCTTTAAGTTCGAGCGTCGAGTGATGGTTTTGAACTTTGTATAAGCCCCGAAATCGGTTTGAACGCCAAAATTCGAGGGCTTGCATGACGATAAAACGAGCCAATTCTGAGTGTAATAGCGTCTCGAAAATCGATAGAGAACTAGGAAGCGATGGAATCGATGAGCCTGCCTGCATATTCTGCATTAGTATTATATCCTATTCAATTTCACCTGAGGCATATTCTTAAAATAACTTTTTGTGAGGTGGTCGCAAGCGAAAATTAGCGCCTGAACCTTTGCGATGAACAGTTCTAAAATTGACTTGCTCAATTGCCGTTTCAACCCATATCCCGATGTCATACAAAAACGGCGTTCGCATTCGTTGAACAGAAAGCCACATTTCCCCATCCGTATGAAGAAAGCGATAGTGTCGTTCTAGGCTTTTTAGTCGTTTTCTTTTTGCCCATCGCATCAATCCCTCTAATTCATTGCGACGGTGCAATCGATGGGCGATTGATAAAGTCACTAAGGTATCGGCGTTTATCTGCTTGAGAAAGTCAATTGGTTTAGCGATTGTCATAGGACATTAGCGAAGCAATTTGAGGGGCAATTTTTCAAGCTGCCGATAAAAATTCTCACGGGTTGCTACATACCAAATCGTGATTGATTGCTCGGCTTCTCGAACCTGATACGCTACTCGATAGTCTGAATTCTTGTATCTGGTATGAAACGACCGCAGCACCCGCAACTTACCCTTTAACTGTTGTCCGGCAAGGGGGCTATTTTTGAGGATTTGAAGCTCACTCAGCAAATGGGCTTTGACCTCATCGGGAAGCTTTTTCAAGAGCTTGGCGGCGGCTGGCGTTGCAAAGAGTTCGTATGGCATACCTCAACTTAAAACATCAGCAAGGGGTATCCGATTTCCTTCTTGCCATTCACGCTCTCCTACTTCAAGGACATCCATCGCTTCGTTATCAAGCAACAGCGCTAAGGTGTCGGCAATGGCAGAATCACTATCGAGTAATTGCTCAATCGCTTGCATATAGGTTTCGTTGACGATGCGCGCCATAGGTTTTTCTTTGCGCATCACACGGTATTGCTGAAATTGGTAATGAACCCGTTCTAGAACTTCACCGAGTTGTTCACGAAGTTCGACGGCACCAATTCCATAGGGGTTGTGAGTTGTGGCATTTAGCATAATTACAACTATTATAACAGTTTAGCATTTATTTGCAACTATAAATGAACTACGGTGTTTTCTTCGCTCAGGATGTGACATGTTTAGGGAGATAGTGTACAAAATACTTGAAAGTGTTATAGGTTGCTGGCTTTTCAAGATGAGGGTTTATAAGCTTTTGTATCGCGTTTAGGGAGAGACCCAACTTGTGATATGCCTGTATCTGTTCTGCAAAGGGCGTCAAGATTGACCCACTCTTGTTTCGGCTCCCCTTCGGTCTGCCGAGTAGCTTCCCCTGCGCTCGGGCGGCTGCCAAACCCTGTTTGGTGCGCAATGAAATGTAATCACGCTCCGACTCGGCAAAATAACTGTAAATCGCTAGAAGCAACTTGCCATGCTGCCCCGTCGTAGACAGTTCTGGCTGCCTCACGAATGTAATACGAATACCCTTCTCACTCAAATCTGTGATGATGTTGAGGGTCTCCAACATGTTGCGCCCCAATCGCGATAGTTCCGCCACCAACAAATGGTCGCCCGACGAAAGCAATTCAAGCAGTTCGGTGATCCGTCGTTCGTAAGGGGTTTTCCGCGACGACACTTCGATTTCAATAAATTGATCAATTACTATGCGCTGTTGCTGTGCATATTCAAGAAGCAGATGTTTTTGCTTGCTTAAATCTTGCAATTCTGTACTAACCCGAATATATCCCAAAGTGAGCATAGAAAATGCCTCTCTGCAAGAAAAAGGTGTCTTGCAGTTTCTATTTGCTCATTTAGGGCGGTAAAAGTCAACCAGTTCCTGTGCAATAGGCGGGAGGAAATAAGGAACGTTTTCTTTGCATACTGAAAACTGAAATTGGTGCACTTTTGAAAATACCATTACAATGATGGTGAAAATGCCAAGTTGAAGAGAAAAGTGTGTCATGAAAGCGATATCGTCTTTCGACCAACTGAGAAAACCTCTCCGCAAGCTGCAAGATGATTCGCGGGTGCTCATATCCGGCGAAAAGCGAGAGAAGAAGCCACTTGTCACGCAGCTCGAAACGGTTGGAGAACACTTCGGGGAAAAGCAGGCGTGCGCGTTTCTGTTGGAGGTATAACCTTAACACGCTAAGCCGATATCGGGTGCTGAGGCAAGTCTTTTTCATCGTCAAGGCGTGGATAGGGAGTGATGCACGAACAATAAAACGCGGCTACTGCCATCAAAACAACCAGATGTCCAGGAAGTATTGATGATTTCGCGCCGAACTATTGAACCATGCCAAACAAGTGCGGTCTTGGTTGAGATAAAACGGGATAAGAAGCGGAACTTGTTGCGCCTTGATAATTTGTATGTAACGGGAACTTCAATTCACCCCTAGGGAAACCCAAAGCCCTAAGCTTGACATGTTTGTAATTGAGTTTATTCGTCAGAAATTGGTTTAAACAACGGACATTGCTCGTGGAGGAAGGTGCCTGACAATAAATAAATTAATCGTTACGCACAGTGAATGTGATTTGTATGTACGGTCCTGTATATCTAGTGTGTGTCCAAACTCGCCATGTACTTGTGAACGTTTGTTCATTCCTCGAACTCGGAGTAGGCATGATAAATGGTCTATTATAATCAGCAAAAGTAAAGACTTCGTTTGACCTAACAATAAGAAATTCATCGGGGTTCAATGAAGTCTGGTTAACAGCGATAAGGTGATGGGTACCAAAAAGCTGGAAATCATTATCGCTTGTATTTGCCAGAAAATCGCCTCGTTGCTCCCTTAATTCAATTGGCTCTTGAGGAACAACTCCGATCTCAAATTGAAGTGTGTCTTCTGGAGTTAAGGGAGTTAAAAAAGCAGCTTGGACAATATCACCGTGTCGGCGAAGCGCTGGACAAGTGCGCGTTGTATCTTCTGTTATAAAACAAATTTCTTGGATCTCGATGGTATCGAAATTATTTGGATATGGGACGCGAGAATGCGTAACACCGTAATTTGTGGTTCCAGTAAAGACACTATCGTCATCGAATGGACAGTTTTCACAAGGACGCCCGAATGCTATACTCAGTGTATCGAGCATATCATACGCTACCCAACGTGAATTTTCGTAATAAATAACGCCAGCTGCTGTAGCGGCCCACACACGGTTGTGTTTGTCCACTGCCACAGCGCGAACATCCATACTAGGGAGACCATCATTGCAGTCGTAAATTGTCCATTGATCCTCTTGAAACCTACTTATACCGCCATTATATGTAGCTACCCAAATTATCGATGCAGTGCCATCATTTGTTGTTTGCATCACTATATCGCGAGTCTCGTTTCCACCTAGATCCTCTTGTTTATCATATGTTATTAATCTCCCGTCATCATTTCTTTTTTGGCTGACACCATTTCCAATATAGCCTACCCACATATTGCCTTCAACATCGAAGTCTATAGAATGAACACCGTTAAAAGCAAGATTACGATTTGCAACACTATATCGAGTTATCCAGTTTTGTCCATCAAATTCAGCAATACCTTCCCATGTCGCAACTAAAATATGCCCATTGGGGTCAAAGGTAATATCATAAGTTTGGTTACTGGGTAATCCATTATTCGTTGTATAATTGTTCCACTCTGTCCCATCAAACATCAAAACGCCATTTTCTTGAGTTGCAATCCAGATACGGTTCGTTGGATCTACAGCAATATTATTAATACTAGCGTTAAAAGTTTGAGCGGAAAATGCTTGCCAGCTTTCTTTATCAAAATGCCCTATGCCAGCAATAGAATTAGCTTCTGTCCGTGCATATCCTATCCACAAACCAGTATTGGCGACTGCCAACGCTCTCACACTGTTGTTTACTATGCCGTTCAATGTATTTTCAGTCGTGAACGCAACCACGCCCTGACTTCTTACAAATCTGTCACTCGGGTTACGTTGTTCCGGTATTTCTGTTGCCACACTGCATACGTTGTTTACTTGGTGGGGTGATGGAAATTGAAATAATAAAAAAAGCAATATTGAGATTGTTAAGAAAGTCGAGAAAAGCAATCTACGTCGTTTGCTTAAAAAATTTGAGTTTCCACGTTTAGATATAGGTGGAAGGTAGAGATTTGAGTTTTTTTCAAGAGAAGGGCTGGATTGAGGATCAGACTGTTTTTGAATATTATTCTCAGAATCAGGTTGTGTTTGTGGTTTTTGGCGACACATCTTCTCACTTTCAATCAAAATAGCGGTAAACAATTTTTTTGCATCTTTTTGGCGAGAGTAAAACGCAGAGTTAGATAAATTGTTATCAAAAATAAAATCTTTGGCGGCTATTCTATCCCAATATCTTTTCCTTAATATATTTCCCGCCTCGGGTTTTTCCTGCTCTAATTTCCTCAATGCCTCGGAAAATACAAGCTTTACTGCCTCGTAAGGCAGTAAAGCTTCATTTTGCCTGGAACGAACAACTAAAGCTGATCCTAACCATACTGACGTGCTTAACGTCTTTGGATCATCCAAATTGGTAAGCACATCATCAATCGATTTTTTTAACTCATCAATATCTATTTGCTGTTCGCTCAAGAGTCTTTTCCATGGAGGTAATGATTGCAAAACATGCACCCGTAAATGTTTAGATTTTGCATCATAGAGAAAATAAATGCTATGGCAGGTATTTTAAGAGACATGGCAAGGTTTATTAAAGTAAATCGGAAGTCAACTTGGAGTGTTTCAGAAGTAAAAACCGCTGCTTTATCGAATACCTTATAGGTGCGGGAACATCGGGGGTGAGAGGCGCACTCTACATTGAATCAACTTAGCCCATAGGTGAACCCACAATCTCTGCAAGTCTATCGATTGAAAGGACAACAGCGACAATGAGTACTAAACGTATGTTCCGGTTGGTTATTTTGGTTATCGCTATTTTCGCTCTTGGTTTGATGTCTGTTGCTGCATCGTGGGATGCTGAGGCATTTGAGAGCGAGAACTACTATAGTGCTGGTGGAGGCAAGGACGGTCCATATTCGCTAACTTATATGGGGCGGGGCGGCGGACGCTGTGATGGTAGCGACTATCGCTTCCGTATCAATGTCACCCGTTCATATAAGACAAGCGATTGGAAAATGTACTCAAGCAATAGTCGATATCAGAGAACGCCGAGCAGTCGTCCTGTTTATGGATATCAGCTTGGTGGTACGAGTGCTCATATCTGTATTGGTGGTACTGAGTTTAACTCCATTCTGCGTGGGAATGGTGCGTGGACAGCGGCAGGGGTGCAGTCTAATATCTACGTCTGGCGACGTTAACCTCTAACGGACCTTCATTACGAGGCAGTCACGCCACATTCTATGTTGACGGGGCTGCCTTAAATGATATATAATATTATGATGTCAAATTACTTTAAGGTTGCTTTTTTATCATTTTGGTTATTTTTCACATCGGGAATAGTTATAGGTTTTACTATTGGTCACAATAATTTCTATTTTAAGTTTTCTTGTCACAATATTGCAAACTTTCATCAAGATTACTTGATGAATAATTATGGCGTTGATTTCGTAACTGATTTTGACAATCCGCTACGGAGGGTAAACGAAAAAGCGTCGCAACTAAATTCACAACTTCTTCAAATTTGTCTGAAAAATCCAACTGAGTGATGCCTCGCAGCAAAATAATGCTGCGCAGCGCATAATTCCTTAAGTTGACTTTGCACATGAATGGCTGAAAAAAGTGAAGTAGGATAAGCTATTTCAAAACCTCTGGCAAAGGATGAAATATGCTTAACCTACCTAGAATTATTATAGACTTGTTGAACCCATTTGCGCCATGCTTTTATGGGGTAACAGGATGCCGCACTCTATGAACCTGCGCTGCCCTATAGCGGCAGAGGACGTCCACGCAAGAAAGGACAACGGTTGCCCACTTTAGCGCAGTTTTTGCACGACCCCAACACGCTATGGACGACAGTTTCACTCCCTTGGTATGACGGACAACTCCGCGAGATACAGATCGCCTCGGACTGTGCAGTCTGGTTTCACTTCGGCAAACCTCGGTGCCCATTCGTTGGGTGCTGGTGCGCGACCCGCAGGGCGAATATCCTCCGGTCGGACTGCTCTGTACCGACCCCACTGATGTTCCCTTGTCCATTGTGGAATGGTTCGTCCAACGCTGGCAATTAGAAGTCACCTTTGAAGAGGCTCGCCGTCATTTGGGTGTCGAAACCCAACGCCAATGGTCAGACAAGGCGATTGCCCGCACCACCCCGCTGTTATTGGGTCTCTTTTCTTGGGTCACTTTGCTAGCTCATGCCCTTTTTACCAAACACCCCTCCTCTTTTCAGCCTCGCCAAGCTGCTTAGTATACCAAACCCCTCCCTACTTTTTCTGACGCCTTGGCGTTGGTTCGTCTAATTCATACGGTCTGCCTATCCCACTTTTCACACCTCAAGGGAAGAACCCGATATGCTTAAAATTCCCCGATCCCTTTTTTATACGTTCATTTCTACGCTTTCTTATGCCGCTTGATGTGCAAAGTCGAACAAAGAAACCATAAGTGTTTCGCAATCGGTAGACACTATCCAATATCGTTAGTAGCTTGTTGATTGACAGAAATATAAAGCATTCATAATAAGTGTGAGGCGCGGGCACTTGCCTCACACTTATATGCGTATCATTGAGTCTACGGCGGTGTTGGCGTAAAAGTGCGTGTTGCTGTACGTGTGAACGTCGGCGTAAAAGTGCGTGTTGCTGTACGCGTGAAGGTTCTGGTTGCCGTCGGCGTAAAAGTGCGCGTTGCTGTACGTGTGAACGTCGGCGTAAAAGTGCGTGTTGCCGTTCGGGTAAAGGTCGGTGTGAATGTTCGGGTCGGCGTTGGTGTGAACGTTGGTGTAAATGTTGCTGTCGGCGTTGCTGTCTCGGTTGGCGTTTCAGTTGCAGTCGGCGTAGGACTAGAAGTGAATGTTGCCGTGGGGGTGGGTGTCGCGCTAAATCCACAAATGGACGGTTCCATGTCGAGGGGAAAAGAAGCATCCACGTTTCCTCCAAGGCTTTCACTGCCCGGACCAAACGCCGATCCCCACCAATTATAAGCCGCATCGACAGCATTCGAGGTATGATTGGAGATGTCGCTACCGCGCGGCGCGTGATCAAGATTACCGATAAAGCAACTCTGACGGATTATTACATCGCCCCATCCACTACGTACTGCCCCACCATCATTTGCTGCATCATTGCCGCTGAACAAGGTGCGGCTGATATCCATAGTACCGATATTGCTCAAAGCGCCGCCCCCATAGCTGTAGTTCAGACGGAAACGAGTATCGATTATGACAGCCGAGCCAGAATTACTCAAAGCGCCACCGTTCAAACTTGCATAATTCATACTGACATCGCTCTCGTTCAGGAACACGCTGCCTGAACTAGCGTTCCAAATTGCGCCACCCGCTCCCCATGTATTGTTCGATAGAAGGGAACTTGCCGTGATACGCAGTATGCCCGCATTCAAGATACCGCTACCATCCTCTGCTTCACCGTAACGAATAGTGACGTTGAAGACATTCAAATTACCTGTTTCTTCCACGCGCAGAATGCGGAATTGAACGACGCTTTGGGCGCGCTCGATTGTGGCATTGTTGCCCCGTAAAAGGATACGGCTCGTCACGGGCGGCAGCCCGGTCGTCACATCCGCAATTGACGGTTCGACCAATGTGTAAACACTGTCGGGCGAAAGGCATATGACATCTTCATCGGCGTCAAGATTAGCAGTGTTGAATGCCGAGATGAGCGCTGCTACATCGCTCGGGGGTACAACTGTGGTACAGACGGCAACCGCGGTACTTGTCGGCGTTGGCGTAAAAGTAGCCGTCTCGGTTGGAGTTTCAGTGGGTGTCTCAGTCGGTGTTTCACTTGCTGTTTCAGTGGCTATCGGTGTCTCAGTTGGCATGGGAGTAAATGTAGATGTTTCAGTCGGCGTCAGCGTAAATGTGGGCGTCGCTGTAGGGCTGAATGAACAAATACTCGGTTCCAACGTCAGAAAAGGCGAAAATGTGACATTTGCCGACACAGTATCGCCGCTACCGGAGCCGCTCCCCCCGGGACCATCGGCTGCACCCCACCAATTGTCGATTGCTTGAATTCCGGGCGCACTATCATCAACGATGCCACTGCCACCCACACCAATGTTTGCGTAAACACAACTGTTCACAATCGTGCCACGACCTGTTCCATCAGCCAGCATAGCACCTGCGGCACTATCGCTGGCAGTATTCCCCGTAAGAACACTATTTTCGATGGTAAAGATAGTGCCATGATTGATGCCCGCCCCATTGCGTGCCTGATTTTGACGGACACGGCTGTTAATCATCACGAGCTGCCCGCTATGGTTTTCGATCGCGCCGCCGAGCTGAGCAGCAACGTTGAAAGCGAGGTCACTATCCGCAATCGTGAGGATTCCCTTGTTGTGGATACCGCCGCCATAGCCAAAGGTCGTGTGATTGTTCAGCACGGAAACAAATGACAACGACAGCGTACCTCCGTCGTTTCGCAGCCCGCCCCCATCCAACGCCAGTCCATTACGAACCGTCAAATTGAAGAGATAGAGTGATCCTGTATTGGTGATCCAGAACAAGCGCATGTTTGGCGCGGTATTGTCCCGCTCGATTGTGGCATTATTTCCACGAATGAAAATCGTTGAGGAGACAGCAGGCAGTGCCGTTTGGTCGTAACTGGCAGTCGTAAACGTGTATGTTGCATTGGCAGTCAGACAGATCACATCAATATCCGATGCCGCGTTCGCATTGTTCATCGCAGTCACGAATCCGCTGGTATCGCCGTCTGCGATTGTAATGGTACAGGGGGCAGTGATCGTTGAAGAGGGGGTAAAAGTTGAGGTTGAGGTGAAGGTCGCCGTCGGCGTGGACGTGGCGCTTGGCGTAAGTGTCGGCGTGTCAGTAAATGTCGGCGTCGGCGTCAGGCTAAAGGTTGCTGTAGGAGTCGCAGTTGGGTCGAATGTGCAATAGGTAGGTGCAACGTATAGAAAGCCACTATAATTCACTGAACCAGTGACGCCATCACCAGAACCCGATGCTTCGCCACTGGGACCGTTCGCCGCGCCCCACCAATTCACGGTAGCATCAACAGATTGACCCACCGCTGCTATCCCGGTAGCACCGGAAATTGCTTGATTAGCAAATATGCAACTATCGTTGACTGTCATCATCGCCAGCGAACTGATGGCACCGCCATAGTCATAAGTCGTTTGATTTCCAGTAAAGACGGTACGCATCACAGTAGCACTTTGGGCATTGCTCATCCCGCCACCTTGCGCCGCCACATTTTCGCGTATTTGGCTGTCGAGAATCGTTAGATTTCCACTATTGTAGAGTCCGCCGCCATACTGTCCACTGGCATTAAAACTGATGTCGCTCTGACTGATGGTTGCGGAACCACTATCGATGTATATTCCACCTCCACTTCCGCCAGCCGTGTTTAAGCGGATGGAAGACCTTATTATTTCAAGCGTCCCGCTGCTGTTCACATAAATCCCACCACCGCGCGTCGAACCCACTCTACCATTGAGGACAGTCAGGTCGCTAAGTTGCAGGGATCCCGCGCTCACGGTAAAGATTCGCATATCTGGGGCGTCTGGCGCACGTTCGATCGTGGCATTATTGCCTCGAATAATAATATCGCCAAACAACACAAACAGCCCCGCAGGCGCGAGATCGACTTGGGAATTTGCTGTGGGTGTTGTCAGGGTGTAGGTCAAATTAGGGATAAGACAAATTACATAGGGTGATGAAAGCGCGTTGCCCGCAGCGACTGCCGAAATAAGCGATGCAGTATCCGCAGGCGTAGTGTTGCAAGGTAGCGGCGTAAAAGTGGAAGTTGGGGTAGGTGTAATTGTTGGCGTAATGATGATGTTACTTTGTCCGTATGACCACGACACACCGAATTTTGGATTCGTATCCGAAAATACGACGGCATTATAGGAGTTCGCAAAATCAAAAACATTGATCGTGTTTTCAGGCGCGATAAACACGATTTGGCTTCCGTCCGGTGACCAATCGAACGGAACATCGTTTACCGAGATCAACTCCATCATCCCTGTGCCATCAGCGTTCATCACGTTTAGTCGGGACTGACCATTCACGGTTGCAATATAAGCAATGCGTTGTCCATCGGGAGACCAACGTGGGTAACTTTCGCGAACCATGGGCGTTGTAGTAAGGCGCGTCAAGCCGCCACCCCCGAGGTTCATGAGGTAAATTTCTGCATTGTCCGATGAATTTCGTTCCGAAATAAAAACGACAGCCCTTTGAGTCGTTGGATTGCCATTCGGGTTCGGAGACCAGTCGGGTTGATAGTCCGCGGCGGCATCTACGGTCAGTTGACGGAAACCGGTTGCCGTCCCGTCGGACGTTGTAATGTAGATCTCCCTGTTGCCACTCTGGTCTGATGTATAGACCAGCAGCCGTCCGTCCGGCGACCAAGATGGGTCCGTGTTCGATCCAACAGTTGGCAGAATCTGCACTCCATTTGTCCCATCTGTCTGAATCGTCCGAAGTTGAAATGGGTCGTTCTCAGTCGCGCGGTTTGCGTAGACGATGCGCTGTCCATCCAGTGACCAGCTAGGCGAAACGGATTCGCCGGAGATGTTGAGGATAGTTGTAAGCCCAGTGCCATCGAGGTTGACCGTGTAGAGTTGAGGGGAATTACCGCTGACTTGTGAGGAAAAGACGAGTTTATTGACAAAAGGGATAGGAGTGCGAGTTGAGGTAAAGGTAGAGGTAGGAGCTAAGGTTAAAGAAGGCGTAAGGGTGAACTGGGGCGTTACTGTCGGTGTTCCGATGGGAATGGTTAGGTCAGATACATCCCAGACTTGGATGATACCGTCACTTGAAATAACAGCTAACCGATCTGTGCTTGACGCCCAATCTATCTCCTTTAATCTTGATGGTATCGTGAATTCGGATATATTTGTACCAGTGGATACCTCAAACAGAGTTATAGAATTGTTTGAAGAATGTATCGCCAGAATATTTCCACTCGGATTCCAGCGAACCATATAACTAGATATGTCCCATCTGTTGATTACCTGACCCGAAGTCCCGTCAAGTAAAAGAAGAGCTTGTCCACCCGCTGCAATTTGGTTGCTTGGCGACCAATCGGCACTGGCTATTTCAGTATCATATGTCCCTGTATAATCACTTAAGAAACCGGTTCCGGAACTCGTTAGGGGGATCACGGCTACGCCATATTCGCCGACGACTGCAATTTTATTGCTATCTATACTCCATGTAAGCGCGCGTTCGGCTTCAAAAAAAGGAATATATCCCTGATTTAGCTTTGTCCAAGTTTGTGTATCCCATATGTCTATAGTATCGACTACTCGATCACTGCGTGCTAAAATGGAGTCGGATGAGCTGAGGCTTGCCAATTTGGTTCCGTCAGGACTCCAGTCAACCAGAAAAACCATAGAGACCTCGATAGGCAAGATCTGTATTTGGTTGAAGGTATTGGCAACCTGATCGAACTGCCAAATACGGACAGTTTTATCATCTCGCCCTCCCGAGCTTGCCAATAAAGTACCATCGTTGTTCCAACTTACTGAAGTTACATTGCCTGTATGTCCTTGCAAAATGGCAATTTCTTGCAATGAACTTGAGTAGACTCGTACCCCATTACTGGATCCTACCGCAAGATATTGTCCGTCCAAACTCCAGTCGACATCAAACAAATCAAGACCTAAATCAATTTGATGCAGCGCTTGTTGAGCGTGAACGGAGAAATCTGCACTTAGAATTAGGGCTAACAATGCCAATACAAACTGGACCGACACTCTGCGAGTTGACTGGCGCATAACGAACCTTCCGATTTCAGGTTTCAAAGTGTTCATCTTATTGATCTGCGGAACAGGGTGGAATGGGTGAAATGGGTGAAATGATTAGCTCAAATACAACATTAGGTAGGGTGCCAATTTCAAACACGCCGCTCTCATTAATATATCGAACTGGAAGAGTCCATAAAGCTGGATTAGCAGGAAACGTAGAAGAACGTATTCCGTCTGCGGGAGAGAAACTCGCTAAATCTGTAGTTTGTACTTTCGGAGGAACTGCAGGAGCTTCTGAACCAAACTGAAAGATATAGGTTGTCCAAGTAAAGCCTTCTATTGGGCCATAAAATGGATTTGTTGTAGGACGTTCAAATCGCAGCGTGTGAACATGCATTGCGTCATTCGTTAAACCGAACTGTGTACTACTAGTCGATGGGAAAAAATTGCCCGGATAAGAAGGTAGATCATAGGCTTGTGCACTATGGTATCGAAACGTTGGGTCATTGTTTGTGGCTCTCAAAGGATAATCTGAAAAGAATGTTTGAATTGCCGCTAACTCCTCGATCGATTTGTCAAGAGGTGCGGCAAATTGCGAAGCAACCTGAATTGGTACTATACATTCAGATCCTTGCGCAGCATACAAAACATCTAAGTGTTCCATATAAAGATCGGTTACCGACTTTTGATTATCAACCCAATTTGCCAAGCTGTATGTTGTTGAATAAACGATCCGCTCTTTAGTATCATCGTCATTGCGTATTTCTACATTTGTAATACGAGCATTTATCCCCTCAAATAAAGGATCAATGCCTAAAGTGTTATCTTGTATCGCGGCTATAATATATGGGAGAAATGCCATATATTGCGCATGAAAGTTATGTGCAGGATCACTCCATAAAGCAACCTCGTTGGCATAAAATACTCTGTCCCTACAAAAAATCGTATCCAGTTCTTCTCCTGTAAGAAGATTTACTCGTTTAAGGGGGCCTATAGTTATGTTACACTCATTTCCCGAAGCGCCAAGCCAGTAGGGCCGCCCATTTTGTGTTGTATTAGGACCAACGGGTCCAGGACCACCAGCAGCCTCATTAACACATTGCCTCGCTGAAGTGGCACACTCATAGCTTGTGGACAGATGAGACGTAGGATTTGGGCTTGTGTTGGCAGAATTAATTAGACCATTGACGTTTGACATCGCAAAGAGATAACGATGATCGTTATGAAAGATTATGCTCGCGAATTTTCTGATGTTTTCATCAATGCCAAGATATTGTTGTGATAAATCATACTCTTCAAGCAGTGTTTCGATTTGGTTTGTCCCTTTATAGCTGTCTCCACTGGTTTCATTAAATAAGGCGATAGCAATCGCTCCAACATAGCCTAACAAACATGCACGCCTAACATGCCGTGGCACAGGAATTGTGACTGGGACACCTTGTTGGTTTTCGGAAGGAATCTCAAAGCGAATTCCCTCATCATAGTCAGAACATGTAAGATATTGGGACCAATCCGGTCCATTGTACAGCCAAAATCCGTGTGCAGTACGCGCTTGAGGATCAACAGTGAATGAAAGAGCATTCTGGTCTGTGTAGTCGATGTTTTGAACCACATGCACTCTAGTTGTCAATCCACCATCAGCGACGTTAGAGGCAAAGACGATTTGTGTCATATCTGGAGACCATGAGGGACCCCAGTTGATGAGACCGTTGCTTCTCAAATCTTGAAAAGAAGCAGTAACATTGATTTCTAGCTGTGCATTGGCGAAGAATGTACCCGCGGCACTACGGACAAAGATGTGCGATGTAGAGGTTCGGTATGCATTGTATGCAATTAAACGACCATCTGGCGACCAGGACAGATTTAAGTCATCACCTTGATCCGCTATCAACATCAAGCTTTCGACAGCCTCCGTAGTCTCCGTAGCCTCCGTAGCTTCTTGTGTGAGGCGTGAACAAGTTATGTCTTCGAGTGCCAGGTTAGCGCCTAAGACAACATCCACACGAACTTTGTATATATCATAGTCATTTGTACAACTCGCAGAGCGAAAAGCAAGATAGCGACCATCAGGCGAGAACGACGGGTCAACTTCATCGATTCCGGGTGCAGTGTCAATCAATCGCAGCGGGGTTTGGGTTGAATCACCAAACACATCAACGATAAACAACTTCCAGTCGCCCATAGCATTGTTGATAAAAGCTATTCGTGTTCCATCCGGAGACCAAACAGGGTATCTATTGACGGGCTGCCCAACTGTATTACTTGCTGTATTTGTCAACTTGCGAATCTGAGTTGAACTTACACACGGATCGACCGCCGAAGTCAAATCTGCCAAATTAAGTACATAAATCTCCAAGTTGCCGTCACAATTAGATATGAATGCGATGTTCCTACCATCAGGCGATATCGTTGGCTCGCCGTCAAAATATCCAATGCCATTGCTTCCAATAACTTTGATACCTTCGTCTGTCTCGCCATTACCATCCGCAATATTGGCAATACGTATTTCTTCACTTGCAACACCACCTTCCCAATCAGTATATGCCACCCATCCTTCCAGCGGATAAGGGAAATCTAATACCGACTGCGCCGCATTTATTTCACGATTAAGCGCAGCCGCTTCGACCTCCGCCAGTTCTGGTACTTCTGAGAAATCCAGCGTGTTCGGCTGTATATCCATGCCAACTGGAACCGCGACACGATACGAATCTATGCGCAGCACGCCTGACACGTCGCCGTTCGAGAATACCCCGCCAAACGAGATTGTCCCAGCAGGGAGAGGTTGCGAATCGACAGCAATCAGGATCTCGACTCCATCAACCGACACGCGAATGGTATTGCCTACCATCGATATACGCAGCGACCGCCATTGCCAAACGTCGAATGCCGCTGTGGAGGCGGTGTCCAGCAATATATTATTACGGTACAGATTGACTAGGCCGGACTGATCCATTGTCAGTTGATACTCACCCACGTCGGATTGACGGAAGCGTAGTGCTGCCTGCCCGCCTCTAATGGAAAAGCGCAGTTCGGCTGCGAAATCGGTCAGGGCGTTTTTCAACGGCATGGCGAACTCACCCGTGCGATTTTCAATAGCCATGCTGGTATCGCTGAAATCGTTCATCCAGAAGGACTCGAACATCCATGCACGAAGCGTCGGATTGTCGAACGTATCTTCATACAACGTCTCCATCACGGGTTCAGCGACAAGTGTTGGCGTTGCTTCCCCATACACCGTCACATTGTCAATCTGAACCAGACTCACTTCTGGTGCGGCGCTCCCGAACATAATTGTCCCAGAGGGGAGCGGCTCGGCATCTACATATTCGACAACGGTCAGTCCTCCGACCATGATCTGCACCGTGTTTGCGATCACCGACACCCTGACACGTTGCCAGTCAATAAGCAGCAACGGACTGACAGCGTATGCAACCACGACTTCGTTGCGATACAGCGTCACAGTTGCATCTGCCGAAAGCACAGCGTGATATGCGCCGGTTTCACTCTGACGCAGTGCGACCACTAGACTGCCTGTCAGCACCGAAACGTCAGCTTCGACAATCATATCCCCCAACGCAGCTTGGCGCGGCACCAGCGTGCCGATCATGGGTGCTGCCTGCATCACCAAGTCGAACGGTGCAATTGCCGTGGGAAATTCCCCGGGTAGACTCATCTCTAGGGTAACTTCAGGATCTATTCCGGGCTGAGGATCTTTTTCTTCTGGCGGACGTTCTGGCGCAATCTCCACAGCCAGCGTACTTTCCGGTGTGATTTCAATGCTGGGTGGATTCACAATCGTTCGAGGTACGAGCGTCCAGCCAGCACCTATTTCCCATGCCGATAGATCGCCGCTGTCGAATGAGTCGCTGAAGATGAACGGCAGAATGGGCGAGCTAGGTACCACTTCCACCTCGTCAGTGACTTCAACAGGAAATAGAGTCTCAGTCGGTATTGCCGTGAGCGTCGCTTCAATGACGACTTCTGTCATCTCGGCTGTGAGTTCAGGCGTCACCTCGATGAATACGATAGGTGTCGTGGTCAAGCTAGGGATTGCTGTGGGCAAAAGCTCAGCAGTGATTTCCGTGGTCGGTGTCACAGTCAAACTGGGAATCGCCGTGGGCAAAGGCACAATGATGATTTCCGTGGTCGGTGTCGGCGAGGGTAGCCATTCCGATGCTGGCACAAAGACCACAATATCGTCGGCGAGCAAGCGATGCGTGATCTGAACACCATCCATCACTGGCTCAACCCAAGCGGTACCACTGAAGGAGAGGTAACCCGCGGGGAGCGGTGATGTATCTTCGAAAGTCATGGTCTCGACATCATCTACGATAACGCGAACGACCTCGTTCAAGACGGAAAGACGAACAGTGCGCCACTGTTCACTATCAATGAGGGGAATCACCGCCAATGCGACGACCTACCCCGCACGATGTAGCGCAATTTGCCCCTGTTCATTCATATCGACACGATAACCACCAGCAGCCGAATCACGGACGCTCATCGACCATAATCCGCGTGTCATACGAACACGCGCTTCAATTACTACGTTCGCAAGTTGTTGAGGATTGATGCTTGGTGATGTCAAGCTTTCGGTCTGAAGCGCTAATCCTGTTAATGTAGGAGTTATCTGCCATCCAAGCCCTAATGACCATTGTGCCATATCTCCATCGTCAAAGATCAATTGCGATATGGGCATCCAATTCATAGTAGATGGAGTTACAGTTGGAAAACTCGTTTGCGTTTCACTGGCTTCGGGCACCAGTGTAGAGGGGTCTACTTCGGTTGCGGTGACGACGGAGACATCGGTAACTGTTTCCGAAGGCAAAAATGTGGGGCTTGAGGTCAATGTCGGGATTTCAACGGTAATGATCGGCTCATCCGTTGGAGAAATTTGTGTTTGCGGTAAGGTTGGTTCATCGGTCGTCGGTACAGGCGTAAATGTAGCTTCTTGAGCTGATGCAAATAATACGATTGAAGTCAATAAAATTATTGAGATAAACAGAACTACACTCAGCCGACGTTCCATAAACAATCAACTCCCACCAATCCAACAACGCTGATTTTTCTTGTTTTTTACAATACCACATTCTCAAGTAAGTTAAAAGGTTTTTTGATTAACTTTTGTTAACGAGAAAATAATGAGCGTATCTAAAGGTTGAAAAAATCACTCCATATTTCGGCATGTGCTAACATGGCTTTCTCCAAGCTGAAATCATTATCAGATCGCGCGATTTGACTTTGCTATGCCGGGTGCCCAAATAACAGTGGAATACAGTATTTTCGATTAACATTTTATTTTGCAAACCTGCGATTTAATCATAGAAACGAATATGCCATAATTTTACGTTGCAGAGTGAGGAGCAAAAATGGGGCATTTTATTGCAGTATTTATTTAATTCGGGTGATGCATCTTTTGAAGTTCGCGTATTGTGTTAGGTTCATAGTACAAATCACGCTCAACCTGTAGCAACAAACCACCATGCAATGTTTGAAGTTCAGAAAGCGAAAACGACCCTATCTCAACTTCATTTCCTGCCACCAATCCAAAAAATAAGTCATTCCCGTCAAATTCGGTGGGATACCATGTCCAATGAGTACCCGGCAGAAAATATTTTATGGGGGCGATTGCCTCTAGTCCAAGATGTTCATTGCTGAATAATGGGGGAAGCTGCGCCTGTATTTCATCATTCATCAAGATATGCGCTTGATGTACTGGCGGCTCTACAGGTTCGGCTAGGCGTGCAATATCGACCACTACCGGCTCGCTATTGTCATAAGTGAGGGTAAACCGCTCATGCACATCTTCACCCCAAACGTCCATCTGGGTATCCCCTCTCAACCGAACAACATACCCGCACATATCGGCTATATCCTTTGCCTGCAAATATGCCTCATCGCGAGTTGTGTACAACAGCAAATCCATTTCTCCAAAGAGATGTATATTAGATTCTTCACGCGAACCTCCGTCAAAAAGTGGAAACTCTTCGCCAGAGGGAAAAGCTATCATCGGATATTTATACCCTTCGGTATGTGCACCCCTCAACGTCAGCGCGACAATATCGCCATCAAGAAAAAACAACCCGTGTATGGGAAAATCGAGTTGTTCAAAAATCGTTTGTTTGTGCTTTTCCTGCCAACTCATCATGCCTTTCTACTTATTATCATCATCAAATAGCCCAGACATCATCCCAAGATTATCCAAGTCTTCGAGTTCGGTATAAGCTCCGTCTTCGTCGGTCAAATCCGCCAAGATGCCAAATAACAGCGCCCGCTGCGAAGGTTTTGTGTCATCGACTTCATCAGCAATTTCTGAACGCCGATTATTGAGTTGTGTTTCCACCTCTGCTTTCGGAATAATGATATTCGCCTCGTCAGGGCGCATCCCATACACCTCATACCAACGCCAGTTTCCGTTTATCCACTGCTCACGCTGTTCATGGAACCCTAAACTCCAAAAAGTGATATAAACACGCGCATTTTCTCCGGGTCGGCTCATGGTGACAAACAAGAATTCACCGTACATATTGCCGCTCATTTTCGTGCTATGTACCTGTGTCTGCTCGTCTTGGAGAAGTTGCAGGAAACGCTTATCACTCACCACTTCGTATAAATGCTCATGCTCATTTAAACCGAAAAGCTCAGAATGGCGGAGCGGACGTGGATTGTTTCCTTCTTTAGGCATACTTGCAAAATTGAGCTTATCACATGCGCTTAGGCGGTGTAAAACACTATTTTGCAGAGGTTGTCTTATCTTCAAACACATTCAAACAGGGGCATACTCGGCAAGCTCTTCCCGTAGCATCAGCCCAATTTTATCGCGCTCATGTTTGTAACGGAGAAAACTGAGATTCGTGTTACGCCATCCGGTTCTTTGCGGACGAAACTTGATTAAATCATCTAACACCCGCAGTAAGTCTTCACAATTGGTTTCTAAACGCAGTCGTTCGCTCACATGGGCAACAGCGAGTTCAATGTCGATGGTGCGGTCAAGTCGCTTCATCCAGCCCGGGTCTCGTGATTGGTCGGCAATACGGATGTCGATATACCGTTCGTAAGGCAACATCGGCAATTCATGCGCCTCGACCTTGCGCCGTTTCTTTCGGGCATTCCCAGCTCCCCATATCCCCGCTTGCGTCACAAAAGCCGGGGTCTGGTCTAATAAACTCATATCGGCTTTCCATTTTTTCCATAAGTGCAGCAAGCCCTCTTGTTTAGCATCTGCCAACAAATAATAGGGATACTGACGGTAAAAAACCGTGTGGAACATCGGCTCAAAATGAGCGAACGCTTCTTCAAAAGTGGGAGGCGCAGGGAGCAAGGGAGGGTTTTGCATTCTATCAATTAATTTAAGCGCGGAAGGCAGAAAAACATCTGATTTCGTAGATTTTCGTCGCTTAGGTATAAAGGGGATTTCAACTTTGGGGTCTGGCTTGGATAAGTTATCCGCTAGTCGCTGCATTCGTTTTAAGGCATTCTCGTAAATGGAGTCCAGTTTATCGAGATTAGCAAGCAACTCAATAGTGGCTAGAGCAACTCCCCCACCGCTATCGTAATGAGGCTTGGCATGGTTGATAGAAGGTTCAAGGGGCGAAAAACGCTGCTCAAGCGCTGGTTGGTTTTCCAACCTTAGCATGTCGCTCCTGCATTGCTGTATTTCGGCATATGCAGTCACGATAGCAAATCAGCAAATGAATTGTAAAGCTCAAGTTACAATCTGCATCACTTCAAAGTGTAGTTCAGGCTGCGTCACTAGCGTTACAAAATAATGCTCTGTCAAGTCAGTTTCCCATATTTCCATTTGGTTAAGACCATGGGGGCGGGCAACACAGCCATCACTTTCAAGCTGATACCGCATTTGCTGAAAAAATTCGTGAATGGTTTGGGGATATAGATGTTCTGACACTATCATTTTAATCTAGCATACCCGAAGGTGAACTTGAAGCAGGTCTTCGGGTGGTCAATGAAGGTAATTTTTAGTAAAGTTTGTTTCATTCACCCTTTGACAATTGTCTTCTAACGGGACGATTGGTACTCAACGCTTTTGGCTAAGCTAGGGCACTTCCATCTACACGAGCCAACGGAGTAGGTGAGTAGCAAGGGGATTACAAAAAGGCTGTTACCTCAGAAGGTGACAGCCTTTTTTCATTCGACCACGCTATCAAGGCGTATCAATGGGGACAAACCTTCTTTGGTCGCCACCTTCCAAATCGGCTCGGTCAGCACAGTTTTTGATGATATTTGTTCTTGGGTCGTATACCAAAAACGTTGTTTGCCAGCATTTTCTTCGGTCATTTTCACAAGATTTATTAGACGTTTGGGGCTGTCAGTTATAGTCAAGACACGCAAGCTTTTTGCCCCAAATCGTCCCTCATAGCCTCCCCCGTGATAGTACGCCTGATATGCCAGCACCTTCTTTTTAAAAACCCCTACCGTTTCCATTCCCGTATCAACTTCGATGCAACAATGTGTGATACCGCGCGGCGTTTCGAGAACGAAGTAACCATCTGGAATAACCGAGACCTGTTTCATCCGTCCCGTATCTGTGCGAATGGAGACATAATCATAATCGGATTTGAGTTCATTCTCGCCTATCCACTTCACGAGTTTGAACCCTTCGGCAATTGCGGCTTTTGTGACAGCAATTCGCACCCAATTTATGGCTAACGTATGTTCAAGAAATTGAAAAGTCACTCCTTTGAGTGTGGCTCTTCGTTCCACCTCTATCCCTCGTTTGCGTCTCAATATCTCAATGCCGCGTTTGTCTAAAACATAGAGCATGGGCTTGCTCATCTTATCAGCATGAACGCCCTGTAAAATACGATTGACATAGGCGTTGTGATACAACATATGCAGTCGGTCATATGCTTGTGAAAGCGATGTAAAAAACAGTGTTTGAATTTGGTCGGTCGTCAACGTCCGATATTCGTACACCGCCTGCAAAATGTCGATGTCGCGTTCCATAAGCCGCATGGGTGGCGGTTCAGCCAATCGTTGGTCACGATATGCACGTTGTCTTTCAGGCATAGGGATTCTTTCAAGTCAGTATAGCCTAGTCATTATTCATAAAATTCACTGTCATCATCCTTCTTGGGTTGGTTCTTCTCTTGCTCTACTCCGTTTGAAGGCGCTTTCCGAGGGTATCGCGATGAAAGCTCATCAATTACTTGCTGACGAGTCTTCGGCGTATACGTTTTAATAGAAAGCTGTCGAATGCGCTCAGCGCGTTCTTCCGAATCTGGTGGAATTGGAAGTGGTGGCAAAGTTGAGAGACTAAATGCCGGTTGCGTCTGCCCCTGTGTTTGCATTTTCACAACCGCTTGAAATCTATCGAGATCAGTCAACTGGTCAGCGGTAAAGTAAGGCTTGGTATACGTTGCGAGTTTGTTTTTGTCTTCAGGACTGCACGCAAACATCACGGATGTCCCCACATTACCCATGACTGCATCGAGCGTCTTGCCCTCCAACTGCCCCAAGAATTGATGTGCTGTGGTTAGGGACAAGCCATATTTCCGCGCTTCAGAAAGCATCTCATCAAGTGAAGTGGTCACAAAATCCTGAACTTCATCGATATAAACATAAAATGGGCGCTTAAGCTGCTCTTCCATGCCCGCAATCTGCATGGCGGACACCAGTAAAGCGCCCACCAAGCGTTGCTCTTGGTCAGGGACTATACTGCCATTCACTTTTAGTGAAATTAGGACAATTTTGTTCTGCCGCATCAAGCTGCGAAAGTCGAGATTGTCGGGATGGCACATCACAGGATATAAATAACGATTACCATAGAAAACACGAATGCGGTTCAAGACTGGGTCAGCAATCTGGCGACGTTTCCCTTCCGTTGCAGGCGTATATTGAAAATCCCACAAATCGCGTGTTTCCGGGTCGTCTGTTTCATTTAATAAGCGTTCTCGATAGACATCATCATAAAAAATTCTGCCAACATCCCGCATTGTTGGAAAAGGCTGCTTCTCTAGCAATGCTAATGAAGCGCGTAAAAAAGTAGAGGTCTGTGCGGCTGCTCTGGTATCGGGATAAAGACGGTCGATGATGTTGATAACTCGCATCACGCCCGTATAGCTATTTAAGTTGGAAAGTGGATTAAAGGGTGGTGGATTTTCAGTATTTGCAAGGTCAAGCCAGACAACATCCTTTTCACGCTCCGGCGGGATGCTAGAACGAAGAAGATCGTTTACCAACGACCCGTGTGGGTCAATGACCGCCACACCTTCTCCACGCGCAATATCGGCATGGATTAGATTATGCATAAAGGTGCTTTTACCTGTTCCTGTCTTGCCGACGATATTTATATGCGTTACACGGTCTTCAGGCAACAATTTGACAGGCGCTTCACGCCCTGCATATCGTCCCTTACCAAGCGAAATTCCTTCGGTGATACGAGCAATTGCGTCACTCATATCCACTGCATCTTTCGACCAATTCATTCGTGGAGCGCTAAACCCGCGATGCGGCAGGTGCCAGAGGGCTGCAATCTCTCGCGGCTCAAGGATAAGATCAGGGGGTAACGGCAATAAATTATCCCGTTTCATCCACCCAAGAGCTAAACACAAAGCACTTGTTTGACTATCTTGTTCGGCGCTTTGTACAAGTTGAACCCTAAGTTCTTCGATTTGTGGAAAAAGCCCATTGTATGGCATCTTCATAAAGTGACGAACATGATTGTCTAGCTGTGCCGCAAGTTCTCGCAATCGGAATTCACTTGGAGCATCAATCTGAATAATCAAGCACGAGCGCCAAAGCAATTGCCGTAGTTTTTCCTCAAAAATCCTCTGGTCTTGTGGGATAAATTTTTGCGTTCTATCCGCTCCGAATAAAATCTTCCCCAGTGCGTTGCCTCTTCCTTCTGCTGTCAAAAGCTGGAGCGGATGAATTGTGGATTGGGTAATCATTCGTTCGCCCTCTTTATACGCCTCATCAGAAATGCCACTCGTTACAAACGTATATTGAATGCTATCGCCCGGTTGAAGGTCGCCCATCGTTTGTGCAAACGCTGTAAGGGGGTCAAATTTTATAATGTCTTCGGCATATAAAAGTGGTGCAACGAAATCAGCGACCTGCTTATAGGCATCGACTGCTCGGTATAAGGGTGAACCAACAAACGGAGATGTCGAAGCCTGAGTTACCACGGTCGATCGAGGATATTGGGCTTGTATGATGCGTTGAATAACCCCCGGTTGAGCTATATTTTCTGGTTCAACCACTTCCCATTTTTGTCCGGTGCTATCCGCTGAAATGCGCAGAATGAGTGATGGAAACGCCGTCAGCAATTGAGTGATTAGGTTCGTGGCGCTTTCAGCACTCCATTCAACAGTTTGGGGAACACTGATAACGTAACGCGAGACCGTAGAATAGACATTATGAAGCGTGGATAGTTGTTCTTGTTTTTTAACCGCATTCTGTGATTGTATTACTTTATGTTTTTCGCCAAGAACATGAACATGTTTCGTCGTTTTCTCAACGTCTTTTTTATCTAATACAATAAATATGTACGCCAACGGAATACTTGCCCCAACGATTGCCAACAACTCTAATGCCTTAAATCCATCGTTCACGTATGAGGAAAAAATTAAGCCAAATAGAATTAAACCTGTGATGATTCTCATCATTCTGCGTTGTACAAATTTCCGCAAATCAATAGAAAGTTCATCTTCGACCGGCGATATTTGTGTTGACGATTGACTACTTTTTTTGCTGCCAAAAAAGTTAAAAAAATCAGTTATCCATTTCCCCAAGTCATCAAAAAATCGTTTTGAAGAAATCGCGATTTGCTCTACCCAATTATCGGTATCTCGCCCCATTGCCATTCCCCTTTTAGGCTTCTATAGCACCGCAAAAACGTCTTTTAATGTTGTTCTCCTTCAAAGGATAAGTGAAATGCTTATTTTCTCCAATTAAGAAGTTTTACAGGCAGCCTTTTGTTGGTCTTTTGCTTTTGCCGTTCGTCGGGCGAAGCCCGACTGCCCTGAAGCGAGGTGCAGGAAGCTGGCAATGGAGCCGATGGTCAATTTCATCGAGCGACTATCGTCAGCTTCGCACCGTGACGAGTCACCATGACAAACAGCATAAAAAAGCTCGGGTCTTTTGGGAAAGAAACGAGCTTTTTGGGTGTGTAAGTGGCGAGTGCCGCTGAAGGGCAGTCGGGCTTTCGAGCGTGCGAGAAAGTCCGACGAACGGCGCGGTCGAGGAGCGGTGGGGTTTGCGCGTTCGCTGCCGTTTTTGCCTGGGAAAACGGCGCGACAAGCGACCCCACCCGACGAAACCGCATAATGTTGATGGCTAGTTGAGCGGGAAAACCCCCTATACCGGATTAGGGGTGTTTTTAGGCATGTTAAAGTAGCCTCTATAAAAGGGCTATGCCCTCGTAAACTTTTCTCTATCCCTCTATTCCGCCCGCTTCCCTCCCTACTCTCCCTCTCTCAGATGTTCTTAAGCGAGGCTGCCGCCTCGGTTTTTTGAAACTTTGGCAGCGGCACTCATTCGCTTGAAGTGTCTTCAACAGGCTTTTGACCTGCTTATGTGGGGGATACCCCACAAACGGTTCATCGTCGGTCGGTCGATTGGATCGGTTGACCAGTGGCGTCCACTGGTGGCGTTACTTTCAAATCTTTCGTTCCTAAATCATCCTCTGACATGCAAAAAGGATTGTCAAGTCGCGCCTTTTCCGTTCGGAGAATCGCACGCAACATCGTTCGAACGTTCGTGAAACCGAACGGTTTTCCGTTCGGTTTACACTTGTTTGAAATTACTTTTGTTGTTCTAGGAAACTGTCAAGCGCATGGCGAACAATCTGCGAAAGATTGAGACTTCGCCCTTCAAGTTCGGCGCGAACCCGGAGTTGTTTCAATTGGACAATCTGGTCTTCATAAAATTCAAAACTATAGCGCTTCGTCAAACGTTTAAGAGGTAAATTAACCGAACGGAATTCCGTTCGCACGTTCGGTATAGCGTTCGGACGTTCGGGCGTTCGTTCGCTTTTACGTTCGGGTGTCACGCCTATAAATACATCCTGTTCTGTTCTTTCTGTGTGAACAGGGTTTTGGAAAAATGGACTGTCGGCAAGACCTGATTTTTTCATTGACGGTTTAGCACTTCTTTGACTAGCGCTTTATAGGCAATTGCCCCGCTACTCTTGGGGGCATAGTCAAAAATGTGCATATGATTTGAATGGGCTTCTTCAAGAGAGACATTTTTCGGGATAGTTGTTTCAAACACACGTCCTAGAAAATGTTTGCGTAGCTGCTGCTCAACGTCCCTAGAAACGTTCGTACTCTCGGAAAACGTACATAGAACGCCCAAGATGTCTAAAGACGGATTTAGCTGTGTTTGCTTAATCATTTCAATCGTTTCCTGAAGTTGGACTAACCCGGTGAGCGCAAAAAAAGCCGTTGATACGGGAATTATGAGTCGGTCACTCGCAACAAACGAATTGATAGTGAGCAATCCAAGGGATGGGGGATTATCGATGATAATGTAGTCATATCGATCTCGAATTTGCTCAACAGCTTTTTGTAACCGAGCGCTTCGATTGTCAAAGGCTTGCGCCATTTCTAGGTCAATTCCAGAAAGCCGAATGTGAGACGGCACAAATTCTAAATTTGGAGTCGATGTCATTTGAACGATAGAGGAGAGGGGAGCAAAATGCATAATGACACTGTATAGCGAGCGGTCTACGTCAATTTCGACATTCGGATGAATGAAAACTTGAGTCACATTCGCTTGAGCATCTGTGTCAATGAGCAGCACCTTGTAACCCTCAAGCGCCAACCCGGCTGCAAGGTTTATAGCGGATGTGGTTTTGGCGACACCACCCTTTTGGTTAGCGATAGATATAATCATATTTAGGATTTGTGCTTGGCGTACTCCAGTAAGACTAGGCGAATGAAAGCAGACAACGAAACGCCACGTTCATCAGCCATATTCTGAAGAAGTTCTTTAAATTCTTCGGCAGCAAGAAATTTTATAATGACATCGCGTTTAATTTTGGTCATAAAGGGGACATATTAAGTACAGTATACAGTGTGGTTAAAAACGCTTCAACCATTAGATTAAATTTTTCATTTTGGAAAATGTATTACTTAACAATTTCCAGAGCAGACAGGCACAGAAAACAAAGAAATTATGCGTGTCTAGCATAACCAGATGACTTCAGCCCACGTCTTGAGAGTAAAAGCAATCTCAGCAAAATCTCTTGCCCTCACAAAGCTTACAATTACCCCATCTATGTGGGGGTCTTTTTGCCATATACTAAAAAGAATAGATCTTGAGATTTGGTGCTGACGGAGTTTTAGGCGAATGAGTGAACAACAATGGTTGCAATCGATCCAATGGTTGGCTATAGGTTTACTTCAACGAGAGATTCGTTATAACGAAAATGTCCCAGATCCCATTACGAACCTCGGATCATATCTTAAGAACGGGTGGGCGCGATTAAGCTATTGTTGCTGGCAAAATGGCATCTTTCCACCCCGAACCATAAGTGAGCTTAGGGTATGGCTCCATCAACCACTTTCTAAGTGGAAAACCATCGGGGATTATTTTACGAACCGAGGTTGGGACGAAGCGTTACTGATCGACGGATCTCCGAGCGCTCTTTGTGAAAATATTGGTGCGGAATTTGCTAAAACTGTCGATCCGCAATTGGAATTAGAAGATGATTATTTTCGCCATGTGCGTAAGCTTTGTCTCGAAAGATACACGCCACGGGTATATACAGAGCTACGAGTTTACATTATCCGCCATCCACTCATCGAAGACCAGTTTTCACTGATGGCAAACACTAACTGGCATTCAGAACTCACCCAATCTCTGTTGAATTGTTATGAAGCAATTCCCCGACGATGTATCCGCAATGTGGGGAATAAAAACTTCATCACCCTATGCCCCTATTGTGGATGGGCGTTGGAATGGTTTGGAGATGAAGCAAAATGTTATCGAGGTGGTTCGTGTAACCAAATACATGGTGATCTTAGTCAATCTCTGGAATATGTAGAATACGACATCAACACTCCAATGATGCGAACTAAGCCCGGCATTCAGCGTTTTATTGTCGCACCAGAAAAACAACTCGTTGAATTGGCAGACAAGCTGAAAAACGAATGGGGTCTTCGCATTGAATTGTTTCCCAACTTCGATAGCTACGATCTACTGATTATTTTTTTGCGCGGAACCCATTGGGCAATCGATATGAAAGATCATCGAAGCGCTCGCTTATTGGCAAATCATCTCAAGTTTATACCCCACATTCCTCGCTGGGATCGCGCTTTCTATCTCTTCCCAAGTCACCGTGCAACACAGGCATATTTGAACACATTCTCGAACGAGTGGAAACGCCAAAAAGGTGTGGAATTCATGGGCACACACCAGTTCATAAAACGAGTAAATAAGGAGATGAGCCGATGAATGATGTTGAGCATGACCCAATAGCGAGCCTCAAAACGGCGTTCCATCAATTACGCAATCTTCCTTCTGAATGGCATAAGCGCGATTTAGATCTATTCATTGAGGTCGAAGTCATGCTATTTCTCGCCGAAACTTTAATACCTAATGCCGAGCAGCGTCGTCCGAAAGATATTTGGACACTGGTCACAGGCTATGCCATTCGTGGCGTGAATGATGAACATAATCATCTGCGTGCATGTCTAATTGTGCGCGAACGGCTGCGTTATGTTAAAACACAAACATCTTGGAATAACTGGTTGCGATGGTATTTTGGTCAACCGGAATCACTACGCCTATATCGTTTCGATCATAAGGATGACAAACAATATTATTTCCGAAAAGGATATGACGTACCACTTATCTCCGAGCGAATCAGTGCCTATGAGATGTATTGCACGATACGCCCTCAGGTAGAATCCGGAAGAGTGCGTCGTCCAGCAGGCGCTGGGCAATATCAGTTCCAATATGGCCAAGCTCTATATGAAGTGGAAATCAGCGAGACGATGGCGAGTTTTGCCCACTCGCAAGTACCAAAACGCGATCTTATCGATCGTTATCAACGTTCTTCCCTACGAGTTGACCTTGATAAACTTCTAGAAACAGCGGCTCAACTCGACGCTCGCGAATCCGATATAGGTCTTCATAAGCCCAATCGTTGGCATGATCGTCTGGAACCTCTCGTATTTCAGATTATCGATAAATCCACATCAGCAACACATCAGCGTATAATCGAAATTGATGGGTTATTTCACCTAGTCGGTGCTTTGGGCGCGGGCAAATCAACGCTTATTTGGATTCTTTCGTACCATCTGGCAGCACGTTGCAACTTGCATGTGACTGTCATGGTTGGCACAGTTGTTGAAGCCATTCGCTTATCCGTCTGGCTAAGGCGAATGGATATACTTGCTGCACCTGCACTAGGAACAAATCGACTAGAGCACGAAAGAAAATATGGTCTAGCAAATGCCAGAAACTTTGACCCCGAATTAGCATTTCAGCCTGATGCACCACTTGACCCCGCATTGGACTGGATGCCCACCCCCTGTGCATTACTTGGGATACAAGACACACCCCCATCAGGTGAGCACCCACCGTGCCATCGATTGGAACAAACTGGTGATCCCGACAAGTATAGTTGTCCCCTAATTCCGGTCTGTCCAGTTCATCAGTTGGATCGAGATTTAGTAAATGCTCAGGTCTGGGTCGTAAACCCAATGAGTTTTCTTTATTCATCCGCTCCAAACGGCATTGGGAACCGGAAAATGCGTTTGCTGGAAGCGATTTATACCCTTAGCGATCTGATTATCATTGATGAGGCGGATCGGGTACAAATGCAATGGGATAACGCATTTGTTCCCACTCAAGCTATTGCAGGGAGCGAAAATGCGTTACTTGACCGCCTTCACGAAGTAATGAGCAAAGAAAGCGTCGGTCGTATAGGAAGGCAAAGGGCAGCTCGTTCGACCTTTAACCGCCTTATTCAAGCGGATGCACAAGCACATACGCTTTCGACCTACATATACCGCTTACTGGCGACTCGAAAACACCTCGGAAAATGGAGTGCCAGCCAACAATTAACGACCAATCGCCTGTTTCAACGTCTCATCAAAGATCTCGTCTTAACAAAGCAGATTAAACTATCCGAAACAGACTTGACAGATTTTCGTCACAGCTTGAGTGAAACGCTAAGCTTATACTGGCGAAATCCGCTTCATCGCGAAACAGGCGAACTTGCCGAATGGATCAATCGTTTACTGGCGACAGATTCAGAAGAACGAATCCAGAAAAAAATATTGCGCCAGTGGCTGCAAAAACAAATGGGCTGGCAGAGGTTAGATAAGAAAAAACGCGCCTTTTGTGACAAGCTTGAATTTTGCGTGGTCTACGCAGCGCTAATGAAACGAACGGGGGATATCTTTTACCAACTTCGTTTCGCACAGGACGAACTAAATCTAGATATAGAAGAAGATTATGCCCTTTCCGACGCGATACTCAACCTAGTACCAGATCCACCGCTTGGGATTCTACTCGGTTCACGACTGATCAACCTTGATGAAACTAACCTCGGCGTATTCAATGCGATGCGTTATCAGGGGGTTGGACGCTGGTTAATGATCAATCTGCCTCGTCTCTACAGCGACCTTAATGGAGTAGTTGGCGCACATGTCCTAACTATGTCCGCAACCAGTTGGATGCCCAATGCTGTCGAAGCACGGTTGGCAATCCCACCCCATGCAGTACTGCTCAACATCAAAACACCATCAATCCTGCCAATTGAAATAAGCTTCCGTCCAATTGAGCAAAATGGAATGCGGTTACAGGTCTCAGGTTCAGCGTTTCGAGAAGCAAACCTACGTCAAATCGTTCGTGCATTGGCTGAGGGCACGGCACAAAATCCGTCAGACCTACAATGGACGCTTAGCAACTGGCAAGACAAAGGTCAGCCGCGCCGCGTTTTGCTCGTGGTCAATAGCTATCAACAGGCGGATTGGGCAGTCAACGAACTTGAGAACATCCCAGAATGGCGTGGACGCGCCCTTCGTTTAATCGCGGACGACGCCGACAACGTGCCTGATGCGATTCGGGCACGCGAAGTAGAACACTTCGCAGATGAGAATATTGATGTGCTAGTTGCACCATTGATGGCTATCCAGCGAGGCTTCAACATACTCGATGAACTGGGCGGAGCATTAATTGGGACAACCTTCTTTCTAGTACGCCCCGTACCACCACCTGATGACATCAAACCACAATTGATGAGCTTAAACGCATGGCTTTTAGATCAGCTTGAGCACGGGGAGCGCGTTCTTAAACCCCGATCTGTAAGCGGACTTGAAACAATGATCAACCTACGGCAACAAGCATACCGCCAGTGGGAACGTCGACTTGCCAGTAAATATGGAATCAAGGCAATGCCCGACGATCTATATGATGAGTTTCTGCGCGATCAATTTATCAGTGTTTGGCAGACAGTAGGGCGAATGCTGAGGGGCGGGCGGCAAGCACAAGTGATTTTTGTGGACTCGGCATTTGGCGAAAAGACAGGGAAGCGCCATATGTTGCGTGACTGGTACACAATGCTGGATACGCTCGTCAATAGTAGTGATTTGGCTGAAAAGCAGTTGGCAGGATTTCTTTATCAGTCCGCATGGCAAGCATTCAAGAATGCTTTTGAGTTGAAGGAGATAGTTTAACAATGACCAAAGTCTCTCGCGGTATTCAGCCAATTGGTTGGCAGCTTCATAACAATCTACCTGACGACCTTCGAGTCGCAAAGCGGTTGACGATGCCCGTGTCAACCCATGAATCGCTCATAGGAATGAGACGCACCCCGACGGATGTTCCACCACTGGTCAGTCTACACGATATGCTGGCGGCATTTTCCAGATCAATCATCGCGTTTAATCCTGCAATCTTTATGCCAGATACAAGCGACCGAAGTTGGCTTTACGCCATGAATGAAACCGATATTCGATTCGAGCGACTCCATACTCTAATTACCCTGTGGTTGAAAGCGTGCTACCCAGAAGAAGTGGTACAAAAAGTAGTAAAGCAATGGGTCAACCACTGGTCGTGGCAAACTATCGACTTACAAACAGTAGATGACGCACTTCGCCGCCTACTTTTGCCGGGATTGATCGCCCGATGGCTAATCTCTCGCCAATTCAAGCTAAATTTCGGGGATCAAATTATCCCTTTGCGCATCGCCCCACTGATGACACAACGCAACGCCGCCGAACTGATTAGCGAACCCATTGCCAACAAAAATGGGGAACTATTTTCATATGTCCTGCGCTTCTGGATGGATACACTCCCTCCAAATGGGGAATGGGTTTTACTTCATCGCATATCTATACGTCGCTGGCTCTCGGAGTCGTTAATTAACAAAGACACCAATATTGTATTTTTCAAAAAAGGGCGCTGTAAGAGCGTATTTCTCCGGCGTTTTACTGGGTATCTGGATGCGGCACCAAAAGAAGATGTGTTTGCACGTTTAACCCTAAAAAATACGGATGGCAAAGCGGCAGGACTACGTTGGGTTGGGCATCAAGCAAAAGTATTCAATTTGCTCCATATTAACAGTATGAAAGAGCAACTACCCGAGGTCGAAGACTTACTGAAAAACCCTCTTGCATTTCGGGATCAACTGCTCATCCCCATGGAGAACAGCGACGCGCGCTATTCATCTATTGGCAAGGGTTTGCCAATAGACGATCATCGACGCATCTTCGACCAACTCGCGGTATGCTTAGCACCCATAGCCTTACCGCTACCTGTGCATCCGCGCGTCGCAGTGGGTGATGGAAATCGAAGTCAAAAGTCCGTAAGCCAGAAAAAACACAAAGAGGTGGATGCCCGTTCTCGTTTTTCTGGTCTGCAAAACTTACGCGACCAAACCACTATCGAGATATATGTCGATCAGGCTGAACATGTCAAAGAAATATTACTAGATGAGATGGGCATGCTAGACGATTATAAGGATCGACTGACTGAGAACCCACTGATTATTAAGGATGGGGATCGAATTCTGCTCGAAATCATTGCGAAGGATGATCTAGGCTTAACCGCGCTGCTTCCCGAAGCTGCAAACATTTACAGGCAGGAATCGAAAATAATACAGGAACGCACTGACTCTATCGCGCGGTCACGTCCTTATGCGACCCAAGCTACTGGTGCACTCATCGTTCTGAAGAATTACAAAGGCAACAAACGTGACCCGAAAAAGCCCATTCGACAAGGACTGTTGAAGAGTGGTCGAATGTCTCAATTTTTCACGCCACGAGATGAGGAGGAAAGCCTTGAGGATTATAAAAATCACAAAATCACAAATGCAGTGCGTGATTTGCTGCGTGTAATGGGGTATCGCTACAATCCATTTTATGAGCAGCGCCATGATTTAGCTATGCCAGACCAAGTGGATCTTATCGGATTGCGGCTAATCCAACTCAACGCCCGCCATAAAGATGAGGAAAAACTATTATTGCCGCTGGTAGTTGATGTTCCTTCAGGCGACAGCCATCTCCGCGTAATAGTACCTGGAAAAACCGGATCAGCTCAAGTTTATCCAACATTACGTGAAGGCATTATTGCAGCAGCAAATTATGATCGGGATTACACAAAACCCGAAGAAACCATTGCGTTCTTTCGTGATGCGCTCCGCCTGTGCAATCGATTAAATCCTGCTTTATTGCTCATTCATGACGAAAATCTGCGCCGCACATTCCCAGAACTTGAAGAGCAGAACCGATCATTCTGTCATCTAAACACGATCCTGAGCGATAAACCGAATATGCGGGTCGCGCGCCTACGACTTTCAAGCGATGGTGAAGTGCCTAATAGTCTTCCACAAGATCAAATGGGTAAATTCCAAGGATTATATGCTCATTCTAGCCAACCTCAAGTTTTCTATTCCATTCACAACATTGGCGAACGACATACTCCTACTAAAGGATCGTCAAAGCTCCAGCGCATTGGCGAGGAAGATGTAACACCCTCGACCGTCCAAATCTGGTTGAATAACCTTCAAGACAATGATGATCCAAATGCTTGGGCAGCACTGGTACATCGTTTGAGATTGGAGTCTTCACATACAGACATCGGTACGGTCATGCCTCAACCATTGCATGACCTCGACAAAATCACCGAATATCTCACACGGTGGACGGATGCCAAAACCAGCGAAGACGATCTAAACGCTATCGATTTCTCGGAAGAAGGACAAATAAATGAGTAAAAATTTATCCCCTAACACACGTCGTTCTCAGTGGGCAGTCTTTGATCGCTGTCTAGCGCTATTATTATGTTTGATGCACGGATCGTCATCAGGGGACGAGCTAAGACGCATAGTAAACGACAAAGCGACGGACGATGGAGACGACTTATCGCTGGATGCGTTGGATAAGCGCTTTGAAGAAGATCGCGCGCGGCTGCGCAATTGGTTTGCGTGTGACCTTTCTTATGACCGATCTAGCGACACCTACACACTTATGGGGATGGAACGCCCCCTCTTAGATCTCAATGAGAATGCCCTTCGCGGGCTGACGTTTTTGCATACGACCTTTCGTAGCGACAGCGCCCCCATGAGTGCCGAAGTCCAAGCGTTACTTGATAGCCTTTGGCTAGTGCTGCCAAAAACACGCTGGAAGAATGTAGAGCGCCAGCGTGGGCTACTTGAACTTGACCTATCCGCGCGCGATCAAGATGTGATCGCGGATGTAGCGTGGCAGAAGGTGCAAGAAGCCGTCAGCCAACATCAACATCTTGAATTCGAATATAAATCCCCCAGCCAACCTATCAATCAGCCCGAAGTATTGCATATTGTTGAACCGCGTCGTTATTTTTTTGACCCATCATCAGGGCATTACTATCTCGAAGCATGCCATGTCGAGACCTATGGTCCGGCAGGACGAAAAATTTGGACGAATGGTATTTTAGAACGTTTTCGCATGGGACGTATCCAAAATCCACGTATTCTGCCTAACCGCTTTGTCCCCGATGGACGGCGCTATAAAACGTCGGAACTCGTCTATGAGCTTACGCCCCAAATTGCGCGCGGCGGCGTGACGCTGCATTTTCCCAACAGCACGAAGATTGAGCGCGAGGATGGTTCTGTTGAGGTCAGGACAACCTCAACCAGTTTATTCTTCGACTTGCGGCGCTTGCTGCATTATGGCGCAAACTGCCGTGTGATCGGCGGGGAAGAAGCCGTTAACGACATGAAGAAATTGATCAAGCAGCTCTATGAGCGGTATGAAACGCCGTAATCCCCTCCATTTCACGCAAAATTCCGCACCACATTGAGAACACCTAGCTATGTGGGGGCGTGTTTATACTATACTTGGGATAGTGCTTTGTTATAGAGAGGTAAGCATGTACACTCTGTATTTGCAAGCAGTGGACTCTCGTTTTGAGACTGACGATGAGGTGAGCAAAACGCCGTCGCACACCGCGGAGGCGCTCCCTGAAAATTGGCAACTCGTTACCCACCAAGCCGCAACCATCCATGCACTCGAAACGGGTGATGCGTCCATTATCATCAATCAAGCGATGACCGGCGACGGAAAATCTTTTGCGGCGCAGTACATGATGTTTAATCATGGGTGGGATACTTTTGCCATGTACCCCACCAACGAATTGGCGCGTGATCAGCACCGGGCGCTGGGCACACTACTCAATAGGTGGACACCCCCCTATTGGAAAGCCCGCCAGCGCCCCATCGACTACACGCTCATCAACGCCGCCGAACTTGACGCGCTCTCTGCCGAAGCCGCATTAGAAAATTATTCGCGTCCAGAATTAATGACGCTCATGCTGAGAAACAACCTGATCTTGACCAATCCCGATGTGTTCCACCTCGCCATCAATCAATTTGCTTATCGTGACTATGGCAAAGCGCGAGACCTGATCTTGGCTCAGATTGCCGAACGTTACCGCCTGTTTGTCTTCGATGAATTTCACCTGTTCGATACCCCCCAAATCGGGGCAATCGTTACGGCAATGGTCTTGCTTCATGAACTTACCCAAGACACGCAGCAGCCAGCCCGTTTCTTGTTCTTGTCGGCAACCCCACAAGATCGCTTTCTGGAATTAGCGCATAAAGCAGGGTTATCAGTTCAGAAACTTGGAGGGGATTATCAGCATGGCGCACTAAACCCATTGCAAGGGCATCGACGCATTTTACAGCCAGCCTCGCTTCATTTGTATGAGGGTCGGCTTGAGACATGGGTACAAGAACACACTGATCTGATCATACGATTTTTCAAGGAACATCGACCGGGCGCGAAGGGCGTCATTATCGCCAACAGCGTAGCCACTGCCTACCGACTCCTTGCACTGCTCCGTGAGGTTTGCGCCACAAACGGCATTAAACTAGGCAGCAACACCGGTCTGACGCCGCGCGATGAGCGGGTGACGACCAACGAGGTCGATCTGCTTGTCGCCACTTCAACTGTGGATGTGGGCGTTGATTTTCGCATCAACCTGCTGATCTTCGAAAGCATTGATGCGGCTAGCCATATTCAACGACTTGGGCGGCTAGGACGCCATACGACCGACAATGAGGGCAATCCTTTCGACCATTTTGAGGCACACGCCTTACTGCCCTCGTGGGTGATCGAGGCGCTAGGGCAACAGCTTCCTGATGGCAGCGAGGTCAGCCGTGCGCTTTACACAGAAACATTGATGAAGGAGGAAGTTTATCCAGCGACGCAAAGCTTCACCCGTTACTTGCAAAAATGGTCGGGCGTGCAATCAACCCATGTCTTATTGCAACTGAGCAAGCTTGAAGTACGCGCTCAATATGCTCATAACGTCAAGCACCTTGAACCGATCTACAAGTATTTATTCCCCATTGGACGCAAGCGCTATTTTGACCTTAGCAAAGATGAACAAACAGCAACGCTCGACACCGCCACCAGTTTTCGGGGGCGCAGTCCCTTCAACGTGCTGGTCTGTGATCGGTCACAGAATCACAATAGCCCCAAGGTGGTTTCGTATAATTTGATTTCTCTACTCTTGAATGCCATGCTGCAAGAAGTTGCACTCGAAGACATGCTCGCACGCGCTGGCAAGGATCGACGCGCCTTAGAGCGGTCATCCCCGTTAGGCGCTTTTGATCTTTATGGATGGCTACCGGGTGCCCAAATGCGACGACTCTATCTGACGATTAATCATGAAATAGGACATGGAGCGCATGAGATTGTCGTTGAATATGACCGTATTCGCATCCATACCGAACAAGGTGATGTCGGGCTAACCAGCGTAAACAAAAGCTTGGAGCAAAAACTGCTCCCCACCTACCTGATCCCCAACCACGAACCAGAGGTCATCCGCCGGCGACTACGTTTTGGCTTTCAAGTCGAGTTGTTCAAGTTCCAAAGCTTGGATGGAGTCGAAGGCAGTGCCGCTTTCGGACGGGATGCCCTGCTGTTGGACTCCGTGTGGCAGCAACGCCGTTCGCCACAAGACCGCCCGATGATTTTTTAGTTGTGCCGCCAAATAAATTGAATAGGTTTTGTCGAAAGGGAAATTCACATGCTTGACGATCCATCGCTTTACGAGGATGAGGGCGACTCCTCAGCAGATGTTGACCTATCACTTGACGCTCTTGCGGCGCTTGATGCCGAACGAGAAGCGCGTGCTAAAGCGCCAGTCAGATTAGCAGCCCTGCCCATGTTTCAAACGCTGTTCATCCAAGCGGTCGCAACAGTGGACAAAGCCGACGCTGATTATGAAGTATTGACGGACTTTGCACAGCATGTCGTCGGCGCGCTTTCCACTTATTTCAGCGTCATCACGGCAAAAGGAGGCAAGTTCTACGAGACAAAAGCCGCCGAAAATGCTCAAAAAGCCGAGCGCTATCGGCATGACCAAAGTATGCGTGCGCATTTGCTCAATGGCATGTTGCCCGCACTCACCATCGCCCGTCATTTGACGGCATGGGGCGCGCCAATAATGCGCGATTGGGATGACGTGACCAAACGGCTATTCATCGCCGGTTTCATCCTTCACGATTTCGCTAAACTTAAAGAGGCACAACAGGCTCTTAGCGAGGCAGGTTTTGCCGAGCTAGAAGCGCCCAGCCAAGCGCAAATTCCGGTGCTAGAGACGATCTTTAGAGAGTGGTGCGCCAAATTAGGCTTAGACACCTTCCTGCAACCCATCGGCGGCATGGAGCGCTATCTGCATGATTTGATCTATATCGCGGTCAATACGCAGAACTTGTGGGGAACCGGGCGCTCCCCTGACCTGCTGCGCAAAAAATCTACCCCTGTAAATGTCCATACCCTTGCTGCAAAAATTGCCCATTTGGCAGATTTGTTGGCATATGTCGCCAAAACGCCACCTGCGGTGGTCGCTAACGAAACAATCCAAAAATTGATCACAGAATTGGGCTTCGACCTAAAGCATCGTGGGCAACCTGTCGCACGGTTGGTGTATCATCACGTCGCCGAAAATCGGGGGCTTCTGCTCAACTTCATTCATGATGCGGCATTGTCAGCGCTCAGCGTGCCTGATCAGCGCGTGCCCCTGCTCTATGCCCCATCAGGCGTGGTCTATATCGAACGGGCGGATGCCCCATCCATGCCCACGCCCGAAGCCCTTGTCGGGGAAATTGTAGAACGTATTCGTGCTAAAGCCGCTACGACACTCATCGCCAAAGGCAAAGGGGCAAAACGAGGCAATGTCGGCTTACAGGTCGATGACAGCTATGCCGACTTTTTTAGCCTCCCCGAATTCGTCGCCAAAAGTCCAAAACTGGTCGAGCGGTACATCAAGAACAATAAAGCCCCCGCGCGTCTGGCAGCGGTACCGGACTGGATCGGTCAGGAGGCAATGCCTCACATTCCTGACGACCCCAAAGATGCCCGTGTCGATCAATTGGCAGAGTGGGCAGGCTTGTTAGAAGCCCAGTTTCGGGAGCGCATGGACAGCTTTGACCTGACGAGTTGGCTTCTATCCGCGTGGGAGGTTGCCGACCTGCGCCCGAATTTTGATGCCATCCGCGAACATCCTGCCGCGCGCAAAGGAGGCGGCATCAAGTTCTGGTGGTTCTGGGCAGCCGCACATGCCATCCAGCGCAAGCCCGGTCTGAATGATCTCGATACCTTGACATGGCTCACGGCACAAGGCGACTCCTTAGCTGGGGCACTTCCCCTCGAATTGCCGGAAAAAGCAAAAGCGAATCACATCGTGTGGGATGATCTTGGCGACTATGTGGCGCGCGTGCTAACGGTCGGCGGCGCAAAAGCCGAAAACCTGCCCCGAACCAATGAGCTTGACCGTTACATGCGCGCAAAAGTTAAAGGCGGCGGCGCTATCTGCGCCATGTGCGGGCTAAACTATGCCACGCGCGAACCCAAAGAGACGGTGGTCTCTTTCCAACCCGGTGTTTACACCGCCCGCATCAAAATAGGATCAAGCACGAACACACGTCCATTGTGTTCTATTTGTGGTCTGGAACAACTATTGCGGCAATTGTTCATCAACAACCTAGAAAGCGGCAAAAAAGCTGAAGGGGAGCGCATCCGCTATTTATCGTTCTATCCATCCTATTTCTTCACCCGCGAAACCCTGATGATGATGCGTGCGGTGTGTAATAACCTGAGCGATATCCGCCTCAGTCAAAAGGAACTACGGCGCGTTTTGATTGAGGGCGATCTGTCCGATCCGATGTTTTGGCAGCGGCTTGAACCATTCTTGTTGCCCCCACCCTCAGACAAACCCACCGCGCGCCTGTTGCGCCAAGTGAGCGAGAGCGGCGAACTGACCTATCTCACCGTCGGGTTTCGCGGCTTCCGCGACCCAACGGATACCGAATCATGGATTCTGCCCGCGCTGTACGGGCTGATTTTGTCGATTGCGCTCGATGTGAAAGTGGTCGCCACTGAAAGCGGTGGACCGCTCATGCTGGAAGCCGATGAACTCGCCGAAACCGTGTGGTTTGATGGTGCGCATCCTTCGGTGCTTGCCGTCATGAAGCAAGATCGTTTACGACTGGACGACATAATGGGCGCGCTGTCTCGTTTGGCAGCAGCTTACTTGATCCACCTCGATACCGAATTCAACGGAAGAGAGGAAAACTTTCACCGCTTCGCCCCCATTGCCCACGCACTCATGGAGTCGCCTTTATACGTCTTTCACTACCTTAAAAAGCAAGAACGCGATGATCAAATGGTGGGACAAGAGCGCATCCGTCGCTATATCGGCTATGCAGAAACCTTATTTAACCCGCGCACGCCGCTTCATCCAGAAGGAGATCAGCTCATGTCATTAGCTCATAAATTGGTTGAACAATATCGGGGCTTCTACCGCGCCAAATCCATCAGCAATGCCAACAGCGTCCTGCGCCCGTTAAGCGTGGTGGCGGATGCCCTTTTGGCAGCCGATACCCGCCTCTTCAGTGACGCCGAGTCGCTGACTGAGGTCGCTTATGGCGAACTCTATCGCTTCATGGATCGAGTCGGCAAAGGACTCGCTGATGGGCGTTTTCCCAAAGGGGTTAGCGCGCGCGAACGTGAAGAAGCGATGCACACCTTTTGCAACACGTTCGTCAATGACGTGTTCGTCGGGGTGTTCAGCCGCGACGTGGCAGCATTGCGCGGCAAGCAATTGAACTTGCTGAATAGCGCCTGCCAAAGCTTGTATCGCGATATGCAGTACACCGAGTGGGCACAGCGCGGACAAGATGCCGATGACACGGACATTGAAGACGATACCCCAGCGTAATTGACCCACATTTTTTATTGATCGCTACACAACTTGAAAAGGACAAAAAACATGCTCAACACTGGCTTTTTCCATACTGAACTTCCCGCTCGTCCGATGGGCAAGTACGCCCATATCATCATGTTGCGCATTACCGAAGGGTATGCGCTCTTCCAGACCGATGGCGAACTCAACCGAGTACGGGTCGCCGCTGGAGCTACACAAGCCACCTCTGAAGCCATGACCCGGATCACTTTGTTCAAACGCAAACAAACCACACCCGAACGCCTCAACGGACGCGAACTCTTGCGCAATTATGGGCAGTTGTCCATTTCCGAAGATGAAAAAGACCTAGATAGCTGCATCTACAACGTGAAATCGTGTCGCAAATGTGCCGATTGCATCACCTATGGTTTCGCCATTGGGGACGGGGGCAGCGAAAAAAGTAAGGTTTATTCCGAAACCGCCTTCTCACTCACCGATTATGGCTCCAGCCACGAGGTCTTCACGCTCAATGCGCCTTTCGAGGACGGCACCATGTCGAATCATGGTGTGCCCTCGTCACGCATCAATTCGCAAGATCACGTCAAGCCGCAAACGATCTTCCCATCGGTCATCACCACGCGCGACTTGACCGCCGCGCTTTTTGAATACGTCTTAGGCAATGTCTTGCGCACGACACGTTATGGCGCGACGACGACGCGCGGCGGCACGGTTCGCAATCATATCGTCGGCATCGTCCTCAGCGACGGGGAAATTTTCAGCAATTTGCTGTTCACCCAGCGGTTACATGACATTCTGTTGGAAAACGATATTTTCAAGCCCAATGAACCGGTGCCCGTACAAACAGCCCTAGACGCCGCCGCCTATGTCATCCCTCAGCTTTTGAATGCCGATGGCGTGCGGGATCAGCAAGTGTTGATTGGCGACGATCTCGCAGCATATCTGAATACGCTACGCGGATTGGATGAAAATGCCCTACAAGCAGCACTGCACCGGGCATCACAGGAAGCGCTGACCTATCATGGTCGTTATATCGCCAAACCCGACAAGAAGAAATGAGGCAGCCATGCTCTTATATCATTGTCGCCTGACCTTTCACGACAATCTGTTTTATGAGACCCGAACTTTGGGGCGGCTCTATGAGACTGGACGGTTGCTGCATAACATCGCGCTGTGCTATGCGATGGGCTTGGCGACCACGACATTTCATCATGCGAGCTATGCGCCATCCTATGCCGAAGAACTACAAGGGCTGAACGAGGCGGGGGTCTATGTGACCCCCGCCGGGGGCGAGGATGTGCGCTATGTCGTGCAAACCTTTAAATTGGGTGAAGAACGATCATCAGTATTCATGGAACAACGCAATGACAATATCCCATCCTATGGGCGTGCCAAAGAGATCGCTGTCGGCAGTCGCTTCAGCTTCGGGATTTTGAGCGAAAAGAAATTAGCTTTTTTGCCACGCTGGATTCGGATGGGCTTATGGATGAGCAAGGGGCGTTTGGAGATCGCCCCACCCATCCCTCTAACTCGACAACAAGAGCCAGCGACCCGAACAATCAATCGCTACCCATTAAATCCAACGGACATGCCTGATGGGGCAAACCTGAAACTATTCGATCTGGTCTCCATGCGTCCGAGTAACCTCGTTGAAAATGCCCTCATCGAACATGATGACTGGTGGGTGGGTGAAATCCCGGATGTGGGACGGCTCACCCTCCCTGCCGGATTGAGTCACCGTGTTGGGCGGTCAAAATGAATAATGATGAACGGAGGCTTTACGCTATCGTCCTGCGTCTGGCGGCGACCCGTAAAGGCGCTATTCCTGCGGATCATGGGTATCAGGCACAATCGGCATTGCTGGATTTGATTCGTCGGAGCGACTCGCCACTGGCGGAGCAACTACATAATGACAATAGTGCCAAACCATACACTATCAGTTTGTTGGAGGGCGGCAAGCGAGGGGCGGATCGGGCACGGCACTTTGGCGAAGGCGATACCGCCGATTGGCGCTTTACCTTAATGGTCGAACCCGCCTTTGAAGCGCTGCTAGGGCGCTATCTGATGAGCCGTGAGCTACCTCATATTCGCATTGGTGCGGTCGATTTCGCGATTGTAGATGCTTTTGCCTCTGGGGCAAGCCATCCAGAGAGTGGGCATGTCTCTCTTGGAGAGCTAACCGAACGGTGGAATCGTATTCCAGAGTCATTGCCAACCGTGATCGGCATGGATTTCCGTTCGCCAACCGCGTTTAGTTTAGGAACAGACAAGGAAACGAATCAGCGTCATTGGGAAAGTTTGCCTGTGCCGCGCTTGTTGTTTAGCAGCTTACGAAAACGATGGGCGCGTATGGGCGGCGCAGAACCTAGTGATTTGTTTGACACATGGGTAGAAGAAAATGTCCGCCTAGAAGTTGTGACGCTAGAAAGGAGGCGGGTCTATATCAAACGCTCACCCATCGATGGCTTCAGCGGGCAGGTCAATTATCTAGTCAAGCCCGAGCTGCGCTGGCTTCCGTTGCTTCATCTGCTGACCGATCTCACTTTTTGGACCGGCGTAGGTTATCAACCCACGCAAGGCTTAGGACAAGTCCGCAAATTAACCAAACCCGCAGAGCCGAAAATTGGAGCAGGATGGTGACTGTAGAACTACCCGATTATCTGCCCTTAAGCTTTCTCAATCAGCTTGCCTACTGCCCACGTCGCTTCTGGTTAATGTTCGTTCAGTCAGAAATGGAAATCAATGCGCCGGTGCTAGAGGGGCAAATTCGCCATAAGAATGCCCATGATGCTGGGGAGCGTAAAGATAAAGAAGGGCGCACGCTTCGCAGCGTTCATGTTTGGAGCGACGCCTTACGGATCGCTGGCGTCACTGATTTTGTGGAAGAAAAACACGGTCAGTTGCTGCCGATAGAACACAAACGGGGTCGCATGGGGCAATGGCTCAATGATCATGTCCAATTATGCGCTCAAGCAATTTGCCTTGAAGAACGCACAAAACACCCTGTTCCCTATGGTGAAATATTTTACTGGGGCAACCGCCGACGCGAACGTATCGAGTTCGATGAGATGTTGCGCCAAAAAACTATCGAGACTGTCCAGCAGGCATTTGACATCCTCATCGCGGGCGTGATGCCTATACCCATTGATCACCCCGGCAAATGCCGCGATTGCAGCTTAGAGCCGATCTGCCTACCGCGCGAAACATTAAAATTGCTGAAAGAAGAGCGAAATTCATGAGCGTCCTGTACCTTACCGAGCAACGGTCATCGGTCGGCATTGATGCCGAAACGCTTCTGATCAAAATTCCTGAAGATAGGAATAGCGGCGTTGAAAAACGCAAAGTTCGGGTTCCCCTCGGCAAAGTTTCTCAGGTGGTTGTTTATGGCAATGTCACCATGACAACGCCAGCGATTTCGGCATTGTTGGCGCAAAAGACCGAAGTTTGCTTTCTCACCCGCTACGGCAAATTTATCGGACGAATCTCTGGAGAAGATCATCGGCATGGGCAATTGCGGCTGATACAAGGTCGGGCACATGATGATCCGAACGCCCGGCTGCACATCGCCACTGTATGCGTGCGCGCGAAATTGCATAATCAGAAAACGACGCTGCTGCGTGGGAATCGAATGCGCGATGATCCCCAAATTACTGCTGCCGCCGCCCAAATTGATGCCATGATCACGCAAGTGGACGCACTTGCTTCGGAAGACATCCGACCTCCAGACCCAACTCGTCCACAAGAAGGCACGGTCTATGGGGTATTGATGGGACTGGAAGGCAGAGCCGCAGCGAGCTATTTTCAGGGGTATCGTTTCATGTTCGATGAAGCATGGAGCAACCGCTTCACCGGAAGACACAAACGCCCACCGACTGATCCCATCAATGCCCTCCTTTCCTATGGCTATACATTGCTCACTTCGCAAACCGTCGCCGCCGCTCAAATCGTCGGATTTGACCCTTATGTTGGATACTTGCACAGCACTCAGTATGGTAAACCCGCATTAGCATTGGATATTGTGGAGATGTTCCGCGCCCCTATTGTCGATTCTGTGGTCCTGACGTTGCTAAACAATCGCATGTTAAGCGCAAACGATTTTGAAGAACGATTGGGAGCGTGGCGCATGAGCGATGCAGGGCGCAAAATCTTCCTCACCAAATTTGAGGAGCGGCTCAGCACAGAGATCACGCATCCTGTTTTCAAAACGAAGGTGACTTACCGTCGTTGCCTAGAACTACAAATGCGCTTACTGTCACGCTGGTTGACAGGGGAACTCAAACGCTTTCGGGAGTTCACGATTCGATGAGCCAAACCATGCTCTATGTCATTGCCTATGACATCCCGAACGATAAGCGGCGCACGAAAGTGCATAAGACCCTGTGCGGATTCGGGGATTGGACACAGTACAGTTTGTTCGAGTGTTTTCTAGATGCGCGCGATCTGGTCAAACTGCGGGCACGATTAAATGATCTACTCGACCCCGATGAAGATAGTGTCCGCATTTACGATTTGTGTTCAGCGTGTCAAGATCGCGTCGAAACTATCGGCAGCCCGCCCCCGCAAGAAAAAACGATTTACATTGTCTAAAAACTTTGCGAGAGGCGAAGCGAATCATCTTCCTCGCGTAGCCTCTCGCATAAATGAAACGTATCAAGGGGTCACAAAAGGCAAATGACACATTCTTCTTGCGCAATTTTGATATATGTGATAAATTTTGAGGGAGAAATAGGGGCTTAAATCGCTCCATTGCCGACTGAGGCATTGAAACAAAATGAG